>JAEEGK010000228.1_pt1 | contig 140335 bp, 117 predicted proteins | sample 8958771 | NCBI WGS metagenome assembly JAEEGK01 (sample SAMN16246547, study PRJNA631951) | gut metagenome | biome: gut microbiome; feature: rumen; material: SC-attached | host: Bos | place: Iran: Karaj | collected 2018-10 | reverse complement strand
GGTAAAAAACCTTGTCCATGGGCAGAAGCACTTCGTTGGATTTACAAATTACCTGCAGATATTCGGGGATGAGGTGTTCAGAAAGGCAATGGGAAACACCTTAAAATTCACCATCTACTGCCTGATATTCCAGTTCCTTATCGGATTTTTACTGGCTCTTTTGTTCAATAAGAACTTCACATTTGCAAAGACAGTCAGAGGTCTTACCATGATACCCTGGATGATGCCGATGACGGTCACTGCGCTGATGTTCAAATTCATGTTCTCCACAGATGTCGGAATCATCAATTATATCTTAAAGTGCCTGCATCTCATTCAGAACAACGTTGAGTGGCTGACGACGCCGAGGACAGCTATGATAGCGGTGGTTGCAGCCAATGTCTGGATAGGAATTCCTTTTAACACAATTCTTTTGGCAACAGGTCTTACCACTATACCTCAGGAGCTTTATGAGAGCGCATCGGTCGATGGCGCAAACGGATGGCAGCAGCTGATAAAGATAACGCTTCCGCTCCTTAGGCCAACCATTGAGTCGGTGCTTGTCCTTGGATTTATCTACACCTTCAAGGTGTACGATCTTGTTTATGTTATGACTGAAGGCGGACCTGTTAATTCGACGCATCTTCTTTCCACCTATTCCTACAAGCTTTCCTTTGATCTGTTCCAGTACAGCAAGGGATCGACAGTTGCAAACGTACTGTTCCTGATACTGTTTCTTGTGGGACTGTTATATCTGAAGATTACAATGCAGGGGGAGGAAGACTGATGGACGAGAAGAAAATAACAGGAAAGAGCAATGTGATCTTATGCATCGTATCGGTGGTGATCCTGGTACTGCTTCTTTTCCCATTGTTCTGGACACTTATAACATCTTTTAAGACGGAAAAAGAGATATTCATGATACCGCCGACATGGTATCCGCATGAACTAAACACCAAGTCTTATGCGGCTCAGATAGAGAACGGTGACTTTAACATGTTCAAGTCGTTCTTTAACAGTTTTGTGATCTCGACAGGCGCTATGCTGATCGCAGTAGTCCTGGCGGTTCCTGCGTCTTACGCCATTGCGAGATATAAGTTTGTCGGAAGGAAAGCAATGCTCCTGGGCTTTTTGGTAACACAGATGCTGCCGGTATCGGTTCTTTTAACCCCGATGTTCATCATGTTCAGGAATATGAAGATCTACAATACCTGGTGGGCTCCTGTTCTGGCAGATGCAACCATCGGAATCCCTTTCTCCGTACTGATACTGAAAAACTATTTTGCATCAATACCAAAAGCCCTGGAGGAAGCTGCCTACATTGACGGGTGCACAAGGATGATGGCATTTATGAAGATACTTGTTCCCGTGGCAAAGCCCGGAGTTATTGTATGTGCAATCTTCTCATTCCTCTATGCCTGGGGAGACCTTGCATACGGCATGACATTTATCCTGGATCAGGAGAAAAGACCTATCACAGCCGGAATCTTTAATTTCATGGGACAATACGGAACCAAGTGGAGCTATCTGACTGCCTTTGCGATTGTGGCTATCATACCGGTAACACTTATCTTTATCTTTATGCAGAACTACATCATAAGCGGAATGACAAACGGAGCAGTAAAAGGATAATTCTTGAAACGAATGACCGTGGAATATATGATAAATCAGAGGAGATATTATCCTCTGATTTTTCATTTTGGGGTGGGGATGAGTATGAAAAAAACGAGCCTGCGAAACAGACTGATCAGGGTCTTTATTCTGACTTCCATGCTACCTATTGTTATATTGGGAGTCTTTTCATATATGAGCATGTCGGCGACTCTTTCACGAAACGCCGAGATGATGTCTAAGAACAGCTTAAAACAGCTGGATAATAATCTGAACATTTCCCTGGATGCATATGAGGATGTGCTTTATCAGCTCTACACCGACGACAACATGGTAAAGTGGGTGTTTGAGATAGACGAGGGCACAAACGAAGCTGTGGCTGTAAACCAGATGAGACGGTTTATGAGTTCGCTCCTTTATACCAAGGACTATATCAGGGCAGTATCCGTTATTACGCCCGGGGGAGAGCTTGTGACGTATGAGCAGATGACTCCCGCCACGTATAAGAGCTCCTGGATGGATAATTTCAGCAAGACCGAGGATGAGCTTTATATGGATATTTCAAGGGATAACGGAGTGCATGTTTATCCCACGGAATTCGGAACAAACTTTGCCAAAAAGGATTACTACCTCTTTCACATAGCCCACAGGATAATCGATTACAAGAGTCTTACCAAGGATTGTGGAGTCGTTATCATAAGCGTGGACGAGGACTTCCTCAAAGACATATGCTTAAGCACAAGTGATGATACGGGAATCTTTAATTTCCTGGTTGATGATAAAGGACAGATAGTCACCTTTGGAGATGAATCGGAAGTCATCGGAACACCTGTTACGGATTCGTCCGGCTCAGATGAAAAGAGACTTTCCGACTACGAGCTCTTTTTACATAAAAACTATCCTCAGCTTGCCAAAGAAGCTGCGGTATTTCTCATGCATGACGATGAGCTCTCCTGGGATGTTGTAAATGTCACAAGCCTGTCGGAGCTTATAAGACTTCAGAGAAGACAGCTGTTTCTTATTGCTGTTGTCGGAGTCCTGGTGATGGTGGTTGTTGTCCTGATGTCCACAGGCCTTTCGGCAAATCTTGTTAAGTCAGTCAACTACGTCACAGGAAGAATGAAGCAGGCAAGAAACGGCGATCTGTCTGTCCGCGCGGAAAAAGACAAGGCGATGCCGGCTGAGATTGAGACTATAGCAGATGCTTTTAACGATATGATGAAAAAGCTCAACGTTGCGCTGACGAACCAGCAGGAAGCTCAGATTGCTGCGCTGGAAGCACAGATAAATCCGCACTTTCTGTACAATACGCTTGATACCATCAACTGGATGGCGATAGATAAGGACGAGTACGATATCAGCAATGCCATAAGCGCCCTTGCCAATATCCTGCGCTATGCCATTGTAAACAGCAACGGAGAAGTTACTATCAGGGATGAGATGGAGTGGCTGAGGAAATATATCTACCTGCAGCAGTACAGGGTCAAGAACAGCTTTTCTTATAACGCATTTGTTGAGCCCGATGCACAGAATGCTATAGTGCATAAGCTGCTCCTTCAGCCGTTTATAGAAAACGCCATCAAGCATGGATTTACTCCCGAGCAGGAGGATGCAGAGCTTAAAGTTTACGTCAGCTGCAATGACAGATCTTTGGAGATTGTAATAGAAGATAACGGAAAGGGCATGGATCCTGAGGTTATTGAGAAGATCAACAGGCGCGATTTTGAGACGCTAAAGGGCAATACAAATATCGGTATCAGCAACGTGGTGACAAGGCTTGAGATGTACTACGGGAAAGACGGAAAAATGAGAGCGGTTCCCGATATGGATAAAGGAAGCCGTATTGTCATCGATATTCCGCTCAAGAAAAAAACAGATTAGAAAATTCATCCTTTTTAAGTTTTGTTGAGTTTTTTACTCCTTATTTATGGGAGATAATTCCATTGTAAGCAAAACTTATAATGTACCGAACAATAAGGAGGGACACATGAAAAAGAGGTTATTGGCTACAGTACTTAGCGCCGTAATGGCAATATCCATGATGGCAGGCTGCGGAGCAGCAAACACAGCTGATTCGGGGGTAAAAGGAGCAGCACGGGAGAGTGAGACTAAGACAGAGACTGCAACTGCCAAAGAGGCAGATCCTGTTCCGGCATCCGATGATGCTTCAGGTGATGTAACAATATGGTATTACTGGGAGACTGCAGGACATCAGGAAGCTCTTGATCATATCATACAGGAGTTCAACAACCAGCAGAGTAACATCAAGGTTCAGGCTAAATACGTACCGTTTGCGGATTTCAAGAAACAGCTCTCCATCGGAGCATCAGCAGGAGAACTTCCTGACATCGTTATTCTGGACAATCCCGATCACGCATCATATGCGGCAATGGGAATTTTCGCTGACATTACTGACAGATTTGATGTAAGCAATTATTTCCCGGGACCGGTTAATTCATGTACATTAGACGGAAGACTTTATGGTGTTCCTTTTGGAAGCAACGACCTTGTTCTTTTCTACAACGAAGACATGCTTGCTGAGGCAGGATGTGAAGTTCCGACTACATGGGATGAGCTTTTGGATGTAGCTAAGAAGACAACAAAGGGCAATGTATACGGTTTTGCACACAGTGCACTTCAGAACGAAGAAGGAACTTTCAACTTCCTTCCTTGGGTATGGTCAACAGGTCAGACATCTTACGAGATCGACTCTGAGGGCGGTATCAAGGCAATGAACTTCATGAAAGAACTTGTTGATTCAGGAGCTTTCCCCAAGGAAGCAATCAACTGGACACAGGGTGATACAATGAATCAGTTCATTTCAGGTAACCTTGCAATGATGATCAACGGTACATGGCAGATTCCTACAATGAGACAGGAAGTTCCCGATCTTAAGTGGAACGTTGCTATGATTCCTCAGGATAAGCAGCAGGCTTCAGGTCTCGGCGGTGAGAACTATGCAGTTATCGCAGGCGGAAACGAAGAAGCAGCAATCGCTTTCTTGCAGTTCGCAACAAGCAAGGATACCTGCCTTTACATGATGAACGCCATGGGTTACATTTCATCTGATTCAACCATCGCTGACGGACAGTTCGACGGCGATCCCGTTTACCAGGTATTCGTTGACGAGATGAAGTATGCAAACGCAAGAGGACCTCTTCCTGAGTGGCCCGACATCTCAGACGCTATTTCACTTGCTTTCAACAAGGTTATCACAGGTGATGCTACACCTGAGGATGCAGCAGCTGAAGCACAGGCAACAATTGATGGAATACTCGGAAAGTAAGAGATAATATACTATAATGATTAAAGAGGCAGAGCAGATTACTGCACTGCCTCTTTTTTGAAAAAATGTACAAGGAGTATGCTATGGGCAATATGAAAACAAAAGTAACCGATCCTTCCTGGAAGCGATACAAAGAGCTGGTGAGAAAAGAGATGATTCCCTACCAGTGGGCGGTTCTTAATGACAACATTGATATCAAAATTGAGAAGGAACGTGATGATGCTTCCATACCCAGCGAGAAAAGCCACGCCATTGAGAATTTCAAAATTGCTGCGGGACTTAGCAAAGGCGAGCATTACGGATGGGTTTTCCAGGACAGCGATGTATATAAGTGGCTGGAGGCGGTAGCATATTCTCTTGAGGATACCTGGGATGAGGATCTTAAGACCCTGGCTGACGGAGTGGTGGATTTAATCGGAAAAGCTCAACAGCCCGACGGGTACATAAACACCTATTTTACAATCAAAGAGCCTGCAAAGAGATATAAGAGGCTGGTGGAAAGCCATGAATTATACTGTGCAGGTCACTTACTCGAGGCTTTGATAGCCTATAACAATGCTACAGGAAACACGAAATCCTTGGATATAGCTTTCAAGCTGGCCAATCACATGGATGAGACCTTTGGACCTGAAGAGGGAAAACTTCACTGTGCCGACGGACACGAGGAAGTGGAAATCGGCCTTATGAAGCTTTATCACGTAACCGGAGAAGCAAGGTACGCAAAGCTTGCAGATTATTTCCTGAAGGTCAGAGGAGATTCTCCAAAGGTCTATGAAGAACAAAGAAAGACTGATGACGGAAAGGGCATTCTTGGAGGAGGAATCTCTCCAAAGCCCATTAAATATAACCAGACCCATCTGCCCGTGGATATGCAGGACACTGCAGAGGGTCATGCCGTAAGGCTTGTGTACATGTGCACAGCCATGGCGGATGTTGCGGCCACATTAAAGGATGAAAAACTTGCGGCTGCCTGCAAAAGAATATGGAGAAACATCGTAGACAGAAGGATGTATATCACGGGCGGTATCGGCTCCACGGTACAGGGTGAGGCCTTTACACTGGATTATGATCTGCCCAATGACACCATGTACTGTGAAACCTGTGCCTCAATAGGGCTCATATTCTTTGCAAAGCAGATGCTTAACATTGAAAGGAACGGAGAGTACGCAGATGTAATGGAGAGGGCTCTTTATAACACAGCCCTTTCGGGAATGGCTTTGGACGGAAAGCATTTCTTCTACGTTAATCCTTTGGAGGTGGTTCCCGAGAAGGGGAAGCTTGACCCCACAAAGAGCCATGTAAAAAGCGTAAGACCTGAGTGGCTTGGCTGTGCGTGCTGTCCTCCCAATCTTGCGAGACTTATTACCTCCATAGATGATTACATCTATTCAGAAGTTGAGGATAACATTCTGGTTAACCTCTTTATCAAGTCGGAGTTTACCGGAGACAAGGTCACCATTTATCAGGATTCCGACTATCCAAAGAGCGGACTTGTTACCTTTAAGGTTAAAAATAAGGGGGAAAAGGCCGCAAGAATCGGCATAAGAATTCCCGGCTGGTGTGATAACTATACCGGAAAGTTTAACGGTGAGGATGCCGGAATAACAAATGAAAAAGGCTACTGGTATGTGAATGTGCCCACAGGGGAGCACGAAGTGGGTTTTGCCATGGAGATAAAGCCCAAGAGATGGTACTCAAACATTAATGTGTCGGAGGATACCAGAAAGGTGGCTGTTTCGAGAGGTCCCCAGGTTTACTGCGTGGAGGAGGCTGACAACGGTCGAAATCTTCATTGCCTTTCCTTAAATTCCGATTCGGAGATTACCACCGAATGGAAGGGAGAACTTTTAAAGGGCGTTAATGTTTTGGAGGCAGAGGGCACAAGACTTTTAGCCATTGATACCAAGGCGGGACTTTATACGGATAAGCCTAATGTTACCAAGGTCCCTGCCAAAATCCGCTTTATCCCTTATCATACCTGGGGTAATCGCGGTGAGAATGAAATGAGAGTCTGGCTTTTTGAAGACTGAGCCTGTCTTCTTATGAGGTATAAATATGATATTTGAGGCAAATAACAAACTTGTTTACAGATACGATGCCGAGAAGGTTCTGATTGAAGCCTGGGGGGATAATGCCCTCAGAATCAGAGCCACAAAGTGTGCGGATTTCCCCGGGGATGACTGGGCTTTAACGGCAAAGACGGAAAGCAAAGGAATTGCGGAGGTTGACTCCAAAGGGGGGCTGATTCGAAACGGAAGAATCACAGCCACCATAACGGAAGCCGGCAAAATTCGAGTGCTTAAGGACGACACAGTGATTCTTGAGGAGTACTGGAGAAACAGAAGGGATGTTACCGATCCCAAATGCAGTGCAATCGAGGTGGAAGGTCGAGAATTTAAACCCAATGTTGGTGGGGATTATCACTTGACCATGAGGCTTGAGTCCCTTGATGAAAATGAGAAGATTTACGGCATGGGACAGTATCAGCAGCCCTATCTTAATCTTAAGGGAACGGATATTGAACTGGCCCACAGGAATTCTCAGGCATCGGTGCCATTTGCAATATCTTCCCTGGGATATGGCCTTTTATGGAACAACCCTGCAGTAGGACGTGCCGTATTCGGTAAGAACATCATGAGCTTTGAGGCATACAGCACCAAAGTTCTGGATTACTGGATAGTTGTTGGCGACACGCCTTCTGATTTGGTAAAAGCCTATGCTTCGGTGTCGGGAACAGTGCCAATGATGCCGGATTACGCTATGGGATTCTGGCAGTGTAAATTAAGATATCAGACCCAGGATGAGTTACTTGGCGTGGCAAGAGAGTACAAGAGGCTTGGAATACCGCTTGATGTAATTGTGGTGGATTTCTTCCATTGGCCTAAGCAGGGCGAGTGGAAGTTTGACCCCACATATTGGCCCAATCCTGGGGCCATGGTGGATGAACTTGCTTCCATGGGTGTAAAGCTTATGGTTTCTGTCTGGCCAACGGTTGACAGGGAGAGCGAAAACTTTGATGAGATGCTTGAGAAGGGCTATCTCATAAGAACCGAGAGAGGATTCAGATGTGGCCTTAATTTCGAAGGCTCCACCATTCACTATGACGCCACAAATCCCGAGGCCAGAAAATATCTGTGGAACAAGATTAAGAAGAATTACTATGACCTTGGAATAAAGATATTCTGGCTTGATGAGGCAGAGCCGGAGTATACTGCCTATGATTTTGACAATTACAGATATCATCTTGGGACAGATCTGGAGATTGGCAATATTTATCCCTTGGAGTACGCCAGAACTTTCTATGAAGGCATGGAGGGTGAAGGCCAGGAGAATATAATTAATCTTTTGCGTTGTGCCTGGGCAGGCAGCCAGAAATACGGAGCCCTGGTGTGGTCAGGAGATATTGCATCCAGTTTTGACAGCATGAGAAATCAGCTGGCAGCAGGCCTTAACATGGGGCTTGCAGGTATTCCCTGGTGGACCACTGATATAGGGGGCTTCCATGGAGGAAATCCCGACGACCCTGAATTCAGGGAATTGTTTGTAAGATGGTTTGAGTGGGGTGCTTACTGCCCCGTAATGAGGCTCCACGGAGACAGAGAGCCAAGACAGCCCCAGGTTGGAACCACAGGCGGAGCAACATGCCGCTCCGGTGCAGCAAATGAAATCTGGAGCTATGGCGAGGAAGTTTTTGAAATTTGTAAAAAATATATTGATATCAGAGAGAAACTTCGCCCCTATACAAAGCAGGTGATGGAGGAGGCTCATAAGACCGGAGCCCCTGCTATGAGAACGCTTTTCTATGAATTCCCATCCGACTTAAAATGCTGGGAAATAACAGATGAGTATATGTATGGAGCGAATATTCTGGTGGCTCCGGTGCTTGAAGCCGGGGTTAGAAAAAGAAAGGTTTACTTACCCCTTGGACATACCTGGCTTGAGAGCAGAACAGGCTTAGAGTATAATGGAGGAGAAGAGGTTATGGTCGAGGCACCAATTGACTACATGCCTACTTTTACCAAAAAACAAGGAGTATAACAAAATGAAGGAAACCACAAAACAGCTGGCAGAGAAGTTTGCTAGAGATTTCACTGCGGCAAAGAAGGCCTATGCCTGGGACGGAAGCATGGCAGCCTCCACCTTTGCTTTGGCTCGTATGACCTATGAAAATGAGGTGCCTGTTGAGAGAGTCAAGGAAATAAAGCAGCTCATGAGGAAGAACAGCAAGGGACTTGTAAATCTGAACCTTACATCCACCAGACAGGTGGTGGCAGCAGTTATTGCTGAGGAAGAAGATCCAAAGGCTGCTCTTGAGAAAATTGATTTTTACTTTAAAGAACTCAGAAAGGTTACCAAGGGAGCAGATTACGACGCTGCTGCAGCCACAATTCTTTGCAGAAATGCCAAGGATGGAAACGAAGATGCCATCTTAAAGAGGGTTGAGGACATATACGATGGCCTTAAGAAGGAGCATCCTCTTCTTACATCCTATGATGATATTATTAACTGCGTTCTTATGGCCCTGACCGAGAAGGAAACCTTCGATATCGTAAATGAAAGCGAAGAGTGCTTTAAGGCCCTCAAGGGTAAGTTCTTCACAAAGAACAGCGTGCAGGCTGTGGCTTGCATACTTGCGGCTTTCGACGGAGATGTGGAGACCAAGTGCGCCAAGGCCGTTGAAACATACAACAAACTATACAAGCAGAAGGTTAAATTTGAGCACTATGGAATACCCTGTGTAGCTTCTGTTGCGCAGGTGGTTAAAGATGAGGACTTCGATGATGTAGTGGCTGAAATCAAGGAAGTCAGTGAGTTATTAAGACACACAAAGGGACTTGGAAATCTTTATGTGGGCGGCGGATTCAGGAATCTTCTTTCCGTGGCATTGGTTCTTAGCAGCTATGCGAAGAGTGTTACAGAGAACCAGACCGGCACAGCATTGAACAGCATTATCAACACCATTATTGCGGTGCAGATGATGACTATTGCTTGCACTGTAGCCACAGTATCCCTGGCTACTTCATCAAGTTCTTCATAATTAAGTCAGACATACCCAATATGCGGGAGGGCAGAAATGATTCAGCGAGAGTACCTGTTTCATACTTTTGAAGATTTGACCCGAATCGTAAAAGAGATAAACGCCAGCGATGAATACAAAAACGCCGCCGGCGTTCTTTTGCAATTAAACAACCCAAAGGTGGATTCGGATGACGAAAGAATCGTGGATTATATCAACATGGGGTTGGAGAAGGCCCGCCTTATCGGTATGACTGCGGCCAATGTTTCCGATGAGGAATATGACAATAAGAACAATCAGGTTGAGCTAAATGTTACATATTTTTTCGATACTGCATTGTTCCGGTTCGAATTTGATATGGAAAGAACCTCCGGGTTCGAAGCGGGACTTATAGTAAGTGAGAAGCTGTCTTGCATGCCTGACGCAAAGTGCATACAGATATGTCACTCCTGCGGGAGCGCAATCATGCATCCCTTTGTTCGGGAATTCAGACATCACGGATTACCCATATTTGGTGCCAGAGCCGGCAGAAACGTTCGGGCGGGAAGCACCACGAAGGTGTACGGAAGCACGGTGCATGAGAAGGGAGTAGTCGGGGTAATTTTTGTCGGCAAGTCCCTTCATTACTACATGGATAACTGCTTTGGCTTTAAGGAAGTTGGTGTGGAGATGACAGTCACGGGAACCGAAGGTGACAACATCATTACCACCGTCAACCACAGACCGGCTGTGGAGGTTTACACCAAATATCTGGGTGTAAAACCCGGCAGCCAGTTCATGCGAAATACTTGCGAATTCCCCCTGGTTTTCCACAGAGGTAAATGCGTGGTGGCAAGAGTTCCCTCCACCTGCAGAGAGGACGGAGCCATAAACTTTACCTCGGATGTAACCAGAGGCGAGAAATTCAGGCTTTCCTACGGAACTCCCGAGAACCTTTTCAAAATCATGGAGAAATCCGTAAAGAGACTGTCTGCCTTTAAGCCTGAGGCTGTGTTCCTTTTCGAGTGCGCCAACAGGGTGAGACTCCTTAAGGACCGGGCAGCAGGAGATACGGAAAAATACTTCGATATCGCCCCTAACGCTTCCATGTCAGTAGGTATTGCGGAGATATTCATAACCCCTGACAGAACAGGCGGCGCTTTAAACAGCTCTCTTGTAGCCATAGGTCTTACAGAGGATGAAAGTGCTGAGGATGAATTCAGGAGCCATATAGAATTCGAAGATGATAGTGAAGAGGTTTTGGAAGGCGAAGAGTTTATACCCTTCATGGACAGAATTTTAAATCTTCTGGAGAGAACTTCTGAAGAACTTACTTCCTTGAATACAGAACTTGGCGAGATAGCCTATACAGACAGACTGACCAGAGTGTATAACAGATGGGAGCTTGAGAACAAGCTGACAGATGTTCTTAAGATGGATGTGGCCAACGACACCAATTCCTCCCTGGTATTCATGGATATTGACCACTTTAAGCGTGTTAATGACAATTACGGTCATGATGTGGGTGATTTGGTACTTAGAGCCACGGTTCAGGTAATTAAGGATAATCTTGAATCTTCCTATGTTTTCGGGCGCTGGGGCGGTGAGGAATTCATCTGCATCCTGCCTGAGACAGGTTTGGAGGAAGCTGCCGTTTTTGCCGAAAAGTTAAGAAAGGCAATCGAGAGCAACTGCTTCGTGGCAGTGCAGCATATAACAATGAGCTTCGGCGTGACTTCATCGAAGCCCGCCGACGATTCCGAATCCTTCGTCAAAAGAGCCGATGAAGCTTTGTATGAGGCGAAAGAAACCGGAAGGAACAAGGTGGTAACGAGGGAATAGACTATTCCGCGCCAATTTTTCTTGAAACGGAAGCCTTGTTATAGGCGTAGTGGAAAGCGGAATAACTTGGAAATCCAGCCATCAACGAGGCCTCCCCTTTGGGGTGGCCTTCTTTTATATATTTGTTTGCCAAAAACATACGCTTCTCAGTTATGTAATTACCTATGGTGGTTCCCGTCTCCTGCTTGAAAAGGTGCATGATGTAGGAACGATTCAGGTAAAGGGCACCGGCGATGGTGTCGATGTTTAGGTCCCCTGTGAGGTTGGAGTCGATGTAGTCACGGATCTGCTCCACGGTTTTGTTGGACGATGACAGGGCAGTATAACTTGCCTGATTACTCTTAAGGGCTCGATTAAGAAGAACAAGAAGCTCGGTGACACGAAGCCTTCTTATTATATCTGCTCCATAGCTGCTTTCTTGGGCCTCGTCTTCAATGATTCTTGGAATAAGATTTGACATCTCGGAGCTATAAGGGTTAACAAATCTTATAAGATGAGAACGGTCACTTTGCACAGGTGCGAAGCAATCAAACAATACCTTATTCTCATTAGTAAAGAAATCATTGGATATATAGATGATGATTCTCTTGTATTCGGCCCCGGGCTTAACCACAGGCCTGTGCAGTGTTCCCGCAGGAATTATAACCGCATCCAGGGGCCTTAGTTCATATCTTTTCTCCTCAATCCAGTATTCGCAATCCCCTGAAATCAAGATGAATATCTTATGAAAGTCATGATAATGAAATCCAATCTCATGATCCAACGGCGTCTCAATATGAAACAGCCTGAACTCCTCCCTTAAATACCCATCCGGATTGCTTTCTTTATTCTTATTCATAAATGCTCCAATACCTGACTGCTTTTATTCGAATTCCAAGTGTATGACAACAAATTCAGTATACCGCACTATTTCGAATAAAGAAAGCACAATATGCCCTTTTTATTTAAAATAATGGCGTGTATACTTAAACGTAGGAGGGTAAAACTATGTCCAAATATACCGACAGTTCTAAGAAACTTTTGAAGTTCATAGAAGAGAGCCCCACATGCTTTCACGCAGTGGCAAACCTTGCGGATATGCTTAAGAAAGCGGGCTTCTCAGAGCTTAAGGAAACAGATAAATATAAAGTGACAAAGGGCGGAAAGTACTTTGTTACAAGAAATGATTCTTCAATCTTAGCCTTTGTGGTTCCAAAGACCAAGGTAAACGGATATCACATATCCGCAGCTCATTCAGATTCTCCCTGCTTTAAGATCAAAGAGAATCCTGAGATTGTGGCAGAGAACCACTACATTAAATTAAACGTTGAGAAATACGGTGGAATGATTGATTCTCCCTGGCTTGACAGACCCTTATCCGTTGCAGGAAGAGTGGTTTGCAAGGTGAAAAATAAGTGGTTGACTAAATTAGTCAATATCAAAAGAGACCTGTTAATCATTCCCAATCTTGCCATTCACATGGACAGAGAGATAAATAAGGGGAAGGAATATAATGCCCAGAATGATCTGGCTCCTCTTTATGCTTTGGGAGACTCCACAGGTTCCTTCATGGATTTGATTGCCAAGGAAGCAGGAGTGAAGGCTGAAGAGATTTACGGACACGATTTATTCCTGTATCCGAGAACTGCAGGAGGATTCCTTGGTCCCAATGATGAGATGATTTATTCTCCGAGACTTGATGACCTTCACTCGGCATACGGCTGCATGGTTGGCCTCATTAATTCCGAGCCTAAGGATTACATCAATGTCTGCGTAGTATTTGATAATGAGGAAGTCGGAAGCGGAACCAAGCAGGGTGCCGACTCCACCTTCCTTGAAGATAACTTAAGACGAATCGAGATCGCTCTAGAAGGAGATGCAGAGGATTTGACCAGAAAGATAGCAGGAAGCTTCCTTATCTCATCGGACAATGCTCATGCGGTGCATCCCAATCATCCGGAGAAAGCGGATCCTACCAACAGGCCTTACCTTAACGGCGGAATTGTTATCAAGTTCCACGGCTCTCAGAAATATGCAACAGATGCTGTATCTGCCGCAAAGATGAAGGACTGGTGCAAGAAGGCAAAGGTGCCCTTCCAGACTTACCACAACAGATCGGATTTGCCGGGTGGAAGCACCCTTGGCAATATTTCAACTGCTCATGTATCCATTGATTCGGTTGATATCGGTCTTCCTCAGCTTGCAATGCACTCATGTCTTGAGACTGCAGGAACAGAGGATGTTTATAACCTTATAGAAGCAATGAAATCATTCTACAGCGAATAAACCATCAGGAGGGAATATCCATGATAAATGAATGTTACTACGATGATTATGACAAGAAAGAGAACTTGAGATTTGACTCCAAGGCAGTTCACGGAGCTTTGGGATGTGATCCCATGACGGGTGCGGTAAGCTTTCCCATTTTCCAGACTGCTACCTTCAGACACAGAAAGTTTGGAGTTTCTACAGGATATAACTATTCAAGACTTTTAAACCCCACAAGACAGGAGCTTGAAAGAACCATAGCCATTCTTGAGGAAGGTTTGGCAGGCTTCGCTTTTTCCAGCGGACAGGCTGCCAACATGTGCGTATTTGCCCTTCTCAAAAAGGGAGATCATGTGCTTTTATCAGATGATATTTATGGCGGAACCTTCCGAATCTGTGACGAGATTTTCTCACAGTTTGGTGTGGAATTCACCTTCGTGGATATGAGTGATCTGGATGTGGTTAAGTCGGAAATCAAGCCTAACACAAAGATGTTCTTCGTTGAGACACCCACAAACCCCATGATGCATGTGGCTGACATTAAGGCTCTTGCAGACATGGCTCACGGAATCGGAGCAATGATGGTTGTTGACAACACCTTCTTAACTCCTTATTTCCAGCGCCCCATCGAGCTTGGCGCTGACTTGGTGGTTCATTCCGGAACCAAGTACCTTTGCGGACACAACGACGTGGTTTGCGGACTTGTGGTTTGCACCACAGAGGAGCAGAGAGAACACTTTGAACATGAGATGAAGTCAAGAGGAAACGGACTTGCTTCCTTTGACTCATGGCTTGTAATAAGAGGCATTAAGACTTTGCCTTTGAGAATGCAGAAGCATAATTCCAATGCCTTCGAGGTTGCCAACTGGTTAAGAAAGCACCCCAAGGTTAAGAAGGTTTACTATGTGGGATTTGAGGATCATCCCGGATATGAGATTACAAAGAAGCAGACCACCGGTTTTGGCGGAATGATTTCCTTTGAACTTGACAGTGTAGAAACTGCCGAGAATCTCCTTTCCAACGTTAACATGATTCTCTTTGCGGAGAGCCTTGGTGGAACAGAGACCCTGGTTACCTATCCTTTGACTCAGACTCACGAGTCTACGCCTCCCGATGTGAGAGAGAAGCTTGGTATCAACGAAAGATTCATAAGAATTTCAATCGGTATCGAAGACCCTCAGGACATCATTGATGATTTGGCTCAGGCCCTTGGCTGATTCTTAAGAGGAATACCAAATGGAGATTAAATTCACCAAAATGCAGGCCTATGGCAATGACTACGTATATGTTAATGCCATAGACCAGAAAATAGATAACCCCAATGAACTGGCAAGAAAGGTTTCCGACAGACATTTCGGAATCGGTTCCGACGGACTTGTATTAATCTGCGATTCCAAGCGCTGCGATTTCAGAATGAGGATGTTTAACCCTGACGGCTCAGAGGGGGAAATGTGCGGAAACGCTTTAAGAAGCCTTTCAAAATTCGTTTACTATCATCACCTTACAGATAAGACTCACCTGACCATCGAGACTCTGGGCGGGGATCAGGTGGTTGACCTGTTTGTTGAAAACGGCGATGTGGTGAATATCAGTGCATGTATCGGGGAACCGGTTCTTGAAAGCGCTAGGATTCCTGTGGCCACAGATGAGCCCCAGTTTATAGATAAGGAAGTGAAGATTCTGGATAAGACTTTCAGAATGTCCTCGGTTTCCTGGGGCAATCCCCATGCCGTGGTTTTTGTAGATGATACGGACAGTTTTGAGGTTGAGAAATATGGACCGGCAATTGAACGTTACACAGATCTTTTCCCTAAGAAAACCAACGTTTCTTTTATACAAATTCTGGACAGAAACCGTATAAAAATGAGAGAATGGGAGAGAGGCACCGGAGAGACCATCGGCTGTGGTACAGGGTGCTGTTCCTCAGCGGTGATAGCCAATATTTTAGGCCTCACAGACAGGGAGGTTACGGTTGAGCAGATCGGAGGTCCCTTGAAGGTCCTTTGGGATGAGGAAGGAAAGGTTCATATGACAGGCCCTTCTTATGTGGTTTACGAGGGCGTGTATTACGATAAATAAAGACCTTTTTTGGAGGTGCAATTTATGATTTTACGTGATTTACTTGAGAATGCTGAAGTTTTATATGTAAACGGAGATGACGACATCGAGATTACGGATGTGGTTTATGATTCCAGAAAGGTTACAAAGGGTTCATTGTTTGTCTGCATGAGAGGCTTTGAATCCGACGGACATCAGTATGCATTGTCTGCCATCGAAAAGGGCGCAGCTGCCATTGTTGTTGAGGATCTGCCTCCCTTTGATGCTCAGACCATTGTTCAGGTGCCCGACACCAGAAAGGCTCTTTCGGCAATAGCAGCTTCATGGTTTGGAAATCCTGCCAAGGATATGACCCTTATAGCTCTTACCGGAACCAAAGGCAAAACCACCACCTCCTTCATGGTTAAGCAGATTCTTGAGACCGCAGGACACAAGGTAGGTCTTATCGGAACAATGGGCGCATATGTGGGAAGTAAGCATATACCGCTTAAAAATACAACTCCGGAGTCATTCGAGCTGCAGTCGCTTTTTGCAAGAATGAAGAAAGCAGGGTGTGACACAGTGGTAATGGAGGCCTCATCTCAGGGCTTCAAGCTCCACAGAACCGACGGAATCATGTTTGATTACGGCGCATTCTTAAACCTTTCTCTGGATCACGTAAGCCCCGGCGAGCACTCATCCTTTGAGGAGTACAAGTCCTGCAAGCTTATGATTTTCAATCAGACCAGACATGCCATCGTAAATCTTGACGGCGACTACTCTGATGAATTCATCAAGGCAGCCAAGGATTCAGAAGAGGTCAGAGATATCAAGCTTGTTTCCACAAAGAAGGAAGCCGATCTTAAGGCAACGGACGTGAAGGAAATCTGGGAAGGCAACAAGTTTGGCGTAACCTACAAGGTTTCCGGACTTTATAACGGAGACGTTCTTTTACAGATGCCCGGCATATTTAACGTTGAAAACGCTCTGGTTGCCATGGCAATTGCCCAGGGAATGGGCGTATCCTTTGAGGATGCCAAGAAGGCATTAAGTGAAGTAAGAGTTAAGGGACGTGTTCAGGTCCTTCCTGTGCCCCCCGAAAAAGGAACCTTCCTTATTGACTACGCTCACAATGCACTTAGCATGGAGAGTATCCTTAAAATGCTTAGCGAATATAAGCCAAACCGCCTCATTGTTCTCTTTGGCGGCGGCGGAAATAAGCCCGCCCAGAGGCGCTACGACATGGGACTTATGGCAGGAAAGTATGCGGATCTTACCATACTGACCACTGATAACCCCAGATTTGAGAATCCCGAGTCCATTAATCAGGACATAATCAAGGGCCTTAACGTTCATGAGGGTGAGTACAAGATTATCATGGACAGAGCAGCAGCAATAAGATACCTTCTGGACCATTGCAAGGAAAGAGATTTAGTGGCTTTTATCGGCAAGGGACACGAAGAATATCAGGAGATTTACGGGGTAAAATACCATTTCTCCGAAGAAGAAATTGTGTTGGATTACCTGAAACCCGAAGAAGAGGAATTTTAGGAGAGGCTAAGGCCTCTCCTTTATTTTTTGAATTATATTGAAACGTTTCCAAACCTGTGATAGACTTTTTTTGTGAGGGAAAAAAGCATGACTATTAAAGACATTGCAAAAGAAACCGGATATTCCATCGGAACGGTTTCGAGGGTTTTGAACAATCATCCGAATGTAAGTGAAAAAGCAAGGAAAACCATTATGGAGGCGGTGGACAGACACGGATTCATCCTTAATGTCAGCGCCAAGAACCTTAAGACGGTACAGAGTGAGAACATTATTATCGTCGTAAAGGGTACCTTTAATGAACTTTTCCCTGTGATGGTTCAGCGCATTCAGATGTATTTCAGGGAGACACGGTATACCTTAATTACCGAGTATGTGGATGAGGAAGCCGACGAGGTTACAAGAGCAAGACAGGTTTGCCTTGAGAAGAAGGCAATCGGACTTTTGATTCTGGGTGGTAACAAAGAAAACTTCGAGAAGGGCTTTGACCGCATTAAGATTCCTGCAGTTCTGGTTACTAACCATGCGGGAGACTGGGGATTTGAGAACCTTTCAAGCGTCTCCACAGATGATACTGAGGGCGCCAGGAAGGCAGTGGAGTTCCTTCTTGAGAACGGTCACAGAAACGTAGCACTTCTTGGCGGAACTGTGGGATCTGACACATCCACTCAAAGACGCCTTGGATGGGAGAAGGCTCAGGAAGACTTCGGTATCAAAAAGGAAGACTTTGGCCCCCAGGTGGGAGGAAGATATTCCTTTAAAGCAGGATACGAGGCCATGAAGAAGCTCCTTAAGGGTGATAAGAAAATCACCGGAGTATTTGCCCTGGCGGACGTTATGGCAATCGGAGCAATTTCTGCCATAAGCGATGCAGGCCTTTCGGTGCCGGAGGACATATCTGTAATAGGATATGACGGTATTCCCATTGGAGCGTATTTTTGCCCGAAGCTTACAACCATCAGACAAAGCATAGACAGAATCTGCGACAGAAGCTGCGAGATTCTGATTGACCGCCTTGAAAACGAGGGCAAAACAAGACACGAGTTTATTCCCTTTACCCTGGATGAGAGACAGAGCGTAAAGAAAATATAATTATTGAATGGAGATTGCTATGAGACAGAGCGGAATTCTAATGCATATTTCATCACTGCCTTCACCATACGGCATAGGCACCATGGGACATGAAGCCTACGAGTATGTAGATTTCCTGAAAAAGGCGGGACAGACCTGCTGGCAGCTTTTGCCAATCAATCCTACCGGATACGGCGATTCGCCATATCAGGGAATGTCGACCTTCGCAGGAAACCCATTCCTTATAGATTTTGACCTTCTTAAGAACGAAGGCCTTTTGGAGCAGAGCGAAATTGACAAGTACGACTGGGGACAGGATGCATCAAGAGTTGACTACGGCATTATGTTCGAGCATCGCTTTGAGATTTTGTATGCTGCATATAATCGTTTTGATAAAACCACAAACCTCGCCTATAACAATTATATTGACGAAGAGAAATGGTGGCTTGATGATTTTGCGCTTTTCATGTCATTAAAGCGCCACTATAAATTTGCTCCCTGGAATACCTGGCCAAGAGACATCAGACTCAGAAAAGAGAAGGCTCTTGAGGAAGCTAAAAGAGAACATGCTGTCTCCATGGATTTCCACAGATTTATTCAGTATGAGTTTGCAAAACAGTGGGCATTCCTTCGCCGTCATGCTTTTGAAAACGGAATAAAGATTATTGGAGATGTACCTATCTACGTTCCCTACGATTCAGCGGACGTATGGTCATGTCCTTCAAACTATCAGCTTGATGACAAACTTAATCCTGTGGTTGTTGCGGGGTGTCCACCTGACGCCTTTGCCAAGACCGGACAGCTTTGGGGCAATCCCATCTATGACTGGGCCAAGATGAAGGAAGACAAATTCAGCTGGTGGGTTAAGAGAATGAGGAAAACCACCCAGTTCTTTGATGTGATCAGAATCGACCATTTCAGAGGACTTGAAAGCTACTGGGCTATTCCCTTCGGCGATCCCACTGCAGAGAACGGCAAGTGGGTAAAGGGCCCCGGAAAAGCCTTAATCAATACCCTGAAGAAGGAACTACCCGATGCTTCCTTTATTGCGGAGGATCTTGGATTCCTTACACCTGCAGTTAAGAAGCTTCTTAAAGATTCGGGCTTCCCGGGCATGAAGGTTCTGGAATTTGGCTTCGATGCCACCGAACCCAACGAGTACACTCCCGATGCCTTCACAGAAAACTGTGTATGCTACACCGGAACTCACGACAATGAGACCCTCTTGCAGTGGAGTGAAAGAATCGACCCCAAGTGTGTCAAGTTCACAAGGAAGTATCTTAAACTTAAAAAGAATGATGACATCTGCGATGCCATCATCAAAGCCGGAATGGAGAGCAAGGCCGATCTGTTCATGGCCCAGATGCAGGATTACCTAAAGATTGGTGCCGAAGGCCGAATGAACCGCCCCAGCATTCTCTCCCCTGACAACTGGGTATGGCGCATGACCAAGGGAGCAGATTCCGACGCCCTGGCCGAGCACATCCGCAAACTCACCAAGAAAGCCAACCGTATATAATGTGCAGAATGGGGACAGACCCAAATTGCACGGTGCAGGATGGGGACAGGCCCCAAATTGCACATACCTACAAAGTTTCATCGGTGGGTTGATATTTTACACGGTAGACCCGTTTGCACTTAGATCTCGCACGTAGCGGTACATAAGGTGCTAAAGAACAGCACCTAAGTACCGACGGCTCGATAAAGTCTACCTTAGTAAAACATCAACCCACCGATTTTTTTGCGGAGAGATTGTGCAATTTGGAGCCTGTCCGCTTTGCATTTACGAGCGCAAAAAAGGTGCCAATTCATATGTCATAGAGACCCTTCGAAGGGCGTTCCTACTTAGCGAGGTTTTGTCGAGCTTAGTAGGGCTACGCCCGAAGCGGAGCGAAAGCGTGTCTCGAGACATATGAATTGGCACCTTTGTTGTGCGACACTATGTGCAATCTGGGCCTGTCCCCATTCTGCACGGTGCAATTTGGGCCTGTCCCCAAGTTGCACCTTATTTGTGGACGAAGTCGAGGTCAGGGCGGTCCATGCGGTAGTTGCCCATGATCTGCTCGGTGTATTCGTTAAGTTTGTCGACGCTTAGGTTGACGCCACCCCAGCCAAGGATTCCGTGCTGTGAAGCAAGGTCCTGATCGTAGTCGGCGAGGTAGTAAACTCTCTGGAACTTCAAGGGTCCGTAGGTGTAGTGGTCCACCATGGGGATTACACCGCAACGGGGCTCGTCAAGGTAGATGCCTTCCTCGGTTACGTGGAAGACTACCCATGCCATTTCCTCAAGCATTGTGATGTCCTGCTGCTGGGTGGAAACGAAGTTTCCTAAAGAGTAGTAGCAAAGGCAGCGATTGCCGTTTGGAGATTCCACTACTTCAACGGGCTGAGGAACGTGAGGATGTGTACCTATGATAAGGTCGGCACCGGCCTCAGTCATTGCCATAGCCATCTGCTTTTCCACGTCTGTGGGAGTGGTGGTGTACTCGATTCCCCAGTGAGGGCAAACGATGACGATATCGGCCATGGTCTTTGCAAGGGCGATTTCATCAAGGACCTCCTGACGAAGGCTGTTGAAGTCAAGCATTCTGGAACCGTCCCAAGGACAAAGGGTTCCGAAGTAGTTCTCGAAGCCGACCGGAAGGGAAGCCATGTTACAGCTGTATGTGTAGTTAAGAATTGCGAACTTGAATCCGCCTGCTTCGATTATGGGGATTCGGGGCTCGGTGGGTTCCGAACCGTCGTAAAGACCACATAATAAAGCGTCGGGTTGTGTCTGCCAGTAAGCGTAGGCATTCTTCATTCCGTCAACACCCATGTCAGCCACGTGGTTGGTGGCAGCGAGGATAACGTTAAAGCCTGCTTTCACAAGAGCATCGCCCACCTCAGTGGGAGAGTTGAATGCGGGGTAACCTGAGGCACCTCTTTCATTTCCTCCAAAGATGGTCTCCTGGTTGATGATTTTGATATCACACATATCAAGAGCATCGGCTATTCCGGTGTAAAGGTGATCGAAGTTGTAGCTTCCGTCAGCCTGAACGCCTGAGTTTATAACTCCCATGTGAAGAAGGTCATCGCCTACGGCCATGAGCCTTATGTCATATTCCTCAAAAGGAGGAGGGGTGGGAGTGGGTGAAGGAATTTGATAATCCTTCGTGACTGCAGCAATCTCCTTTGCGGTTTCCTGCTGCTCGACATTTAACTCGATTTCCTTGTCGGAGAAACTGAAGGAGTCAAGCTTATCCATGTTTAACACGAAGAAGATTCCCGCTCCGCCAAGAGTCAATATAAGTAATACAATCAGAATTCTAACTATCTTTTTTCCCATGTCAAAATTCAATCCTCTCATTAAAATACATCCCTATCAGTATAATGTTTTTGTACTGTTTTTGCAAAGAGAAATATGAGTGCCACAAAGTTGCAAATCTTTCGCCATAGTGGTAGAATCTCTGTGTTGTAAGCAGGATGAACGATCGCGGCCCCGCGTGCGGGGGTGAGGAAAGTCCGGGCTTCACAGGGCAGGATGCCGGATAACGTCCGGTGGAGGTGACTCCCAGGCCAGTGCAACAGAAAAGAAACCGCCGGTTTTACCGGTAAGGGTGGAATGGCGGTGTAAGAGACCACCGCACCTTTGGTAACAAAGGTGGCTGTGTAAACCCCATCCGAAGCAAGACAAACAGGGAACTATGGGTGCCCTGCCCGTTCCCAGGTAAGTCGCTTGAGGCTGTCGGTAACGGCAGTCCTAGATAGATGATCGTTCCAGACATAACCCGGCTTACAGTTCTGCTTACAACATATTAGAGGAAACAAATCATTTTATATAAAGAAGAAAAAGAAAGAAGGAGAAGAAAAGATGACAAAAATTGATATTTTTTCAGGCTTTTTAGGAGCAGGTAAGACAACTCTTATCAAGAAGCTCTTAAAGGAAGCTTTGGCAGGAACGAAGGTTGTTCTCATAGAAAACGAGTTCGGCGAAATTGGCGTGGACGGCGGATTCTTAAAGGAAGCAGGTATTCAGATCAAGGAGATGAACTCCGGCTGTATCTGCTGCTCACTTGTAGGTGATTTCGGTACTTCATTAAAGGAAGTGTTGGATACATATGAGCCCGACAGAATTCTTATCGAGCCCTCAGGTGTAGGCAAGCTTTCCGATGTTATTAAGGCTGTTCAGAGAGTGGACAGCGGTAAGGAAGTTGTTCTTAACTCAGCAGTAGCTGTTGTTGATGCCAAGAAGTGCAAGATGTACCTTAAGAACTTCGGTGAGTTCTTCGTTAACCAGATTGAGGCTGCCGGCACCATCATTTTAAGCAGAAGTCAGGATATGACTGAGGAGAAGCTTTTGGAGGTTGTTGCCATGATCAAGGAGCATAACGATCATGCCACAATCATCACAACTCCCTGGGACGACCTTAAGGGAGAGGATATCCTCGCAACAATAGAGAGCAAGAACCAGATGGAGGAGGACCTTCTCCACGAGGTAGAAGAGCATCATCACCACCATGACGACGATGATGACGATGACGAGGAGTGCTGCTGTCACCACCACCATCACGACGATGATGATGACGATGAGGACGAGCATGAGCACCATCATCACCATCACCATCATGACGACGATGACGATGACGAGGAGTGCTGCTGTCATCACGACCACGACCATGAGCATCATCACGATCATGATCACGACCATGAACATCACCACCACCATCATCACCACGGACATGATGCCGATGAGGTATTCACAAGCTGGGGCCTTGAGACTCCCGCCAAGTACTCCAAGGAAGATATTGAGCACATCCTTGGCGAACTGGACAGAAGCGTTTACGGTCTCGTATTAAGAGCCAAAGGAATGGTTCCTTCAGAGAACGGCGAGTGGATTTACTTCGACTATGTACCCGAAGAGAGCGATGTAAGAGTCGGAGCTCCTCAGGTTACAGGTAAGTTCTGTGTAATCGGATCAAAGTTAAACGAGGACAAGCTTGAAGAGCTTTTTGCCAAATAAAGAGGATTTATAAATGAAACCGGTTTATATGATTAACGGATTCTTGGAGAGCGGTAAGACAGAGTTTATCAAGTATACTCTGCAGCAGCCTTACTTCCAGATAAAGGGAACAACATTGCTGTTCCTTTGCGAAGAGGGTGAAGTAGAGTACGATGAGCAGATTCTTAAGAACTCAAGAACCGAAATAGAACTAATTGAAAATGAGGAAGACTTCAATCCGGAGCACCTTACAGAACTTGAGAAGAAGCATAAACCCGAGAGAATCATAATTGAGTTCAACGGTATGTGGAATCCCAAGAATATTAAGCTGCCCTTCTTCTGGAGCCTCGAGCAGCAGATTACAACCATCAATGCGGCTACTTTCCCCACCTACTATACCAACATGAAGTCCATGGTGGCTGAGCAGGTGCGTAATTCCGAGATGATTATCTTTAACCGCTGCGATGGTCTTGACGAGGAACTGGCTGTTTACAGAAGAAATATCAAGGCAGTAAACCAGAAGGCAGAGATTATCTTTGAGGATGCTCAGGGTGAAATCAGCACAATCTTCGAGGACGATTTGCCCTTTGATTTAAAGCAGGATGAAATAGATTTAACCGATGAGGGATACGGAATATGGTATCTCGATGCCCTGGATCACCTTGACAGATACGTGGGCAAGAAGCTTACCTTCCTTGCACAGGTTATGATTCCAAAGGATTCACCAAACGGTTATTTTGTTCCCGGCAGGCAGGTAATGACATGCTGTGCCGAGGATATAGCGTTCTTAGGTTTTGCCTGCAAATACAATAAGGTTTCCGAGCTTCAGAACAGACAGTGGGTTAAGGTTAAGGCTGAGGTTAAAAAGGAGTACTGGGAGGACTACAAACAGGTTGGTCCCGTACTTTACGCAATAAGCGTGGAACCTGCCAAAGCTCCCAAGGAAGAAGTCTTAAGCTTCGTGTAAAAGTGTAGCGGTAGGAACGTGATTATGATAAAATTAGAGCGTATCACCGCTATTTAACATGAAAATAAGGAGGGTATCTTATGGAAGCACGTGAATGTATTAAGGGAAGAAGAAGTATCAGAAAGTATTCGGACAAGCCCGTAGATAAGGCTTTGATTGAAGAGATAGTGGAGACAGCTTCTTATGCTCCCAGCTGGAAGCACTCCCAGACCATCAGATATATTGCGGTAACAGGTGAACTTAAACATAAACTTGCCACCGAGTGTTTTACATCATTCCCCGGAAACGGTGCAATTATCGATCAGGCACCCTGGGCAATTCTTATGACAGGAATTAAGGGCAGAAGCGGCCTTGAGAGAGACGGTTCTCCCACCAACAGAAGAGGTGCCACCTGGCAGATGTACGACGCAGGTTGTGCCGGAGAGGCATTTTGCCTTGCTGCATATGAGAAGGGTCTCGGTACCGTTATCATGGGTATCTTTGATGAGGATTCCATTGTTAAACTTTTGGATATTCCCGATGACAGAGAACTGATTGCAATTACGCCTCTCGGTTACCCCGATGATGCACCGCAGGCTCCCAAGAGAAAAGCCGTTGAGGAATTGCTGGAATTTAAATAATCAGGAGAACATTTAAATGGAAATCAAGAATGATACACTGGTATACAAAGAAAGAAAACGCTGGCTGTTTTTGGGCCTGCCTTTTACCTTCACCGTTTATTACATCAAGGAAGATGTGATAACAACAGATGCAGGTTTCTTTAAGTCTACTGAGAACGACTGCTACATGTACAAGGTTCAGGATGTTTCCCTTTCAAGAACTCTTATGCAGAAGATCTTCGGACTTGGAACCGTTACCTGCTACACCGGTGATACCACCAACCCTCAGCTGGCCCTTAAGAATATCAGAAAGGCCAGAGAGATTAAGGATTATATCCTTAAACAGTCAGAGGCAGCCCGCATCAAGAGAAGAACTCTTAATATGGTGGATATCGGAGCCAACGGTGATATTGACGGCGACGGAATACCGGATATTGATAATTAATTAAGGAGCCTGTCCCTTGAAAGAGATTACTATAAGTGCAGGACAATCACTTACATACGCAATAGAACTTTTAAATGCCGCCGGTATTAAATCGGGGGCATTTATGCCATATTGGAAGAAGGATCCCCGAAACGGAATTCTCATTAAAGGAAAGCCCATATCCAAAAAAGACTTTGAAACTACTGAGAGGGCGGATATAGATTTCGCCAGAAGCTACTGTGAGTCTAAGGAATGTGAAGTTTTTCTTGTGGGAGTAAACGGTGGAGAGGATGATGCCTTAAGAGCTCTTGGGGACTACAAGTTTACCGAGAAGCAGATCATTAAGGCAAAAACCAATACTTCTACATTGTACGGAACCGGGAAGTATTCCCCGAAGGAAAGAAGTATTGAGGGCTTTGTAATTAACGCTTCTCAGGCAAAGGATTTCTTAAACGCAGTGGGAAAGCGCCATGGTGGAAAGCCTAAGGTATTTGTTGCAGGTTTTTTGGATAGCGTAGATTACATGGATTTTGCAGACGAACTGTTTGAAGGTGCCTTCCAGATATTAACCTGCAAACTTCCCTTTCATGCAGATTCGGTATCTGCCTATGAGCTTGCCTGCAATCTAAGGGACATTAATTCCAATGTGACTGAAACGGGATCGCCTGAAGAGGCCATGGAACTGGCTTCTTTGCTTGCTTCAGACAAGGGAATAATCTTAAAAATCAATCTTTAGAATCCTGATTTTGTTTCGTTAAAATATTTTAGAAAATCAAAAGCCCTGGAGGGGAGCTCCAGGGCTTTCGATTGTGTAAAAGGGGAATTCTTCCGGAATTGCTAATTAGCAGTCTTGCTCTCACAAGACAATTGTAATTATAATTCATAACGAAACAACGAACTATAAGAATATTGCGTTTTTTTATCAAAATATTGAACTATCTTTCAAGATATTCCCATTCTTTCTCAAGTTCGTCAGGGAAGGGTATACCTGCGTTTGAAAGCTTCTGCCTGATGACCTCATATTTGTGCTTAACCTGGGACATCTGATGGTTATAGCGTTCAAAGAGAGGCTGGAACTGAGGATTGGATGAAAGACGCTCTCTTATATCCTTTCTGAAAGGACAGTACTTGGCAACAATGGCTCTTGAAACCTTGTTAAGTCTGGGTGAGCCGGCTGATTCGTACATAATCCATGAAAGGTAATCAAGAAGGAACATCTCCTTATAGTTGTTCTTTGCACGAACAAGGTTATTCTTAATCTTCTCCTTTGCATCTGCGGAGAGGTCGTTGTTTTTGCGATAGAACTGTACATAGTCAAAGTACTCACTGGTAAGTGAAGGATCTGAGAGGTCGTTCCATCTTGCACCCTGAATACGCTTGCACATTTCCCAACGGTACTCGCCGGTCATTCTAAGAATAGCGGGCTTTAATTCGCCAAGTAGGAAGATGGGAAGCATCATACGGCAGGGAGTGCTTCTTTTCTTGGCTTCGATTTCCTGCCACATGGCGCCTCTGACACCAACGTTTGGAAGGAGAATGAAGTCGGGAAGAACATCGATGTGTACAAAGTCCTTGTTAAGTCCAATCTTGGGATTGGAGTAGAGGATTTCTCTTGCGTAAGCGGAGTAGTCCACACTCAAAACGTAATCCGTTACCTCTTTAACCTTGTCATGTTCCACAATGGATTTGGACAGTGAAGCGGGTACGTTGTGGCTTGAGAAGATAGGACAGTATGTACTGATACGTCCGTAGGTAATCTTGTTTACGGAAGGGAATACGTTCTCAAGCTCATATTCAACCTTCTTAAGCTGATTCTCAAGAAGTTCACGCTCCTCGGCAGCGGTTATCTTGTTGCTTACCTTAAGGGCGTGGATGCTGTCTGTATAATCCTGCTCGAATTCATTTCTTGAAGGCTCTTTCTTGCCCTGATAAATAGCGCAAAGCCAGTCGAAGAAAGGATAAACGTTGGAATCATCATCTGCCTTGTGGACAGCGGCAATCTTATAAAGCTGAACCGCCATATCTCTGCCTGCAACGGCTTCATCCATGTATCCGAAGTATAAGAACATCTTGACTACAACGGGAACGTTGGGATCTGTAACGGCCTTCTTGGCGCAGAATGAATAAATCTGGTTGAAGGCCGATGAGATAGCACGGCATATTTTTCTGGCATTATCATCTGTTGAAGCTCTGTCGGGAAGTTTCTCGAAGGCTCTGACATTCTCAAATACGGCATCCTTGTCAGCAAGAGGAATTCCTGAGTAGTTAAGGATGGCCTGAAGTGAGTTGGCGATACCTTCCTCAGCTTCGGCATTGGAAATTGAACTTGCATTATCCACATCAGAATCGGAAATTCCAACAGGCAAAGGTCCGCCTGAAAGGGAAGCAATAGTGAGATCCATCTGCTTGCAGGCATCGTCGAAAAGATCCTGTTCCATGCATGGATCGGATTCCAAGGATGTGAGTGAAAATCTTAAGTTGTTAAGCAGGTCATCAAGCTCCGGTGTCATTGAAGAAAACTTGCCGGCGGTGTTCAAAACCAGGTTAACAAGTCCTGTTCCCTCGGTACTCATATAACAGGAAATCAGGCGCATATGATAGGCTTCAAGTTCTTCGAAACTCTTGACGATGAAGGTGGAATCATATGCAAGGTGATATACGAAAGCGGAAGCAGTCCAGGCATTCTTGGCCACTTCCTGTAAAAGTACGCAGTTGGGATCCTGAAGGAACTGATCATAGAAAGCGGTAATTGCTATGTCTGCAGGACGGAAAGGAGGATTCAGATCCACCATGTCTTCGGGTTCCTGTGGAGCAGAGCCCATGTTCTTACAGACTGTGGCATACTGCTCATAGTCGTTCTTTAAGGAATTATATAAAGTGTCCACCTCATAGAACTGCATCTCGTAGTCCTTTGAGAGGGCATTAAACTGTTTCAGTGCAATGGAAAACAAAGCCTTGGCGATACTGGGCTTTGCAGTAATCTGGGTCTGAAGAGAAGTGATATCGGGGATGGCCAAGGTCTGAAGAGTTACATCCGTAACTGCCTCATATGTAAAAGAAGGCTCAGGTAAAAACAGCTCCAAAGCTCCAAGCATTCCACCTTTTTCAATACTTGTGGAACCGCCTGAGTAGGCCATGTTCACTGTACCTGCAGCCACCTGGTATATGGTCTTATTATCGGACTGGAAAGTATCCCCAGCCTTGAAAGTTAATGTTGCCATACAAAAACCCCCGAAAAATAAAATTGTTATACATTTCGATTATACCCTTTGGATATTTTAAATTCAATGATTCTAATTGCTTTCCTACGAAAATATGATAAAATATCATTGTGATTGCGGAAAACGTGTCATATTGGGAGGTAACATACGTGTCAGAACAGCTTAGCAAAGAGGAATTTGTAGCCAAATATAAGGGCATTATCGAACCCATGATGCGCTACATGCCGTGGCTCCTTAAAGCATCCGGAAATACTGTAAATGCCATATACGGAGACGACGGAATAGCTAGCAATTCCCTGGCTTTCCCTGTGTATGACTCCAACCTTATGAGCTTTGTTAAGGAGATGGGTAAGACCCCTTTGATGGACAGAAATTACCCCTATGTATACTCAAAGCTTCGACTGAAGAATGCCGAAGATGAACTTCGTGCCATTTCTGAAGTTACAATAACTGACATTAATGTCTTAAATGGAATTCTTTCCAAGTATGTCATGGGAGGAAGAACCAAAGCCAGTCTCTGGAATGAGGGCGTTAAGAACGGTGTTTTCCTTAAGCTTCTTGAGAAATACAAAGAGCTTCTGGAATACTGGGACGGCACCACAATGAGAGACTATTGATAAAAAAGAAAATGTAATTGGGAGTTGGCAATGGGAGAGAAATCACAGAATAAGCGTAAGTACATTTTGGAGACAGCAAGAAAAGTATTCCTTGAAAAGGGATATAAGAACGTCACCATGAAGGACATTGTTGAGGCCTGCGATATCAGCCGTGGAGGTCTTTATTTGTATTTTTCAAGTACAAGGGAGATATTCCTCGAGGTATTGAAGCTTGAGGCCAATGATGACGACGACGTTTTCGGAAGCAACATTTCTGAGGACGCTACGGCTGCCGACATTCTCGCGCTTTTCCTTAAGGAGCAGAAGAAGGAGCTCCTTCGTAAGAATAATAATCTTGCCATGGCCACGTATGAATTTTTCTTCGCGGAAGATATGCCTAAGAAGGACAACTTCTTAAAGCATCAGTTTGACTCTGCGGTGAAAATAATAGAGAAGCTTATCGAAGCCGGTGTTGAGAGCGGCGAGTTTTACTGTGATGACTGCTCCGGGGCGGCCCGTAATATAATGTTTGTGTTGGAAGGTCTTAAAGTCACTTCCCAGACTATCGGCATCACGCAGGAGAGTGTGGATAGGGAATTACTTTATATCATGCGAGGCCTTGCAGCGGACGAATAAAGAATAATTAAAGCTTTGGACTTCGTATAAGTCCAAAGCTTTTCTTGGTTTAGATGTTAATTAATATATGGAGGATAGGAATGTCTAAAGTAACACGAATCTATGTTGAAAAAAAGCAGCCTTTCGCCGTTAAGGCCAAGGAGCTGAAGGAGGAGATTAAGGGATATCTCGGAATCCTTGGAGTTAAGAATGTCAGAGTCTTAATCAGATATGACGTTGAGAACCTTTCCGAAGAAACCTTAAAAACCGCTCTTACGGCTGTCTTTTCTGAGCCTCCGGTAGACGATTACTACCTTGAGGACTTTGACAGAGATGCAAATGCAAGAGTGTTCGGAGTTGAGTATCTGCCCGGACAGTTCGACCAGAGAGCCGATTCTGCGGTTCAGTGCGTGAAGTTTTTGAAAGAGGATGAGGAGCCTGTTATCAAAACCGCCACCACCTACTGCTTAACCGGAGATATTACAGATGAGGAGTTTGAGAGAATCAAGGCTTACTGTATCAACCCCGTTGATTCAAGAGAAACCGGAATGGTTAAGCCTGAGACTCTTGTTACAGTCTATGATGAGCCCGATGATGTAAAGGTATTCGACGGCTTTATTTCCCTTGATGATGAGGGACTTAACAAGCTTTACGATTCCCTTGGCCTTGCCATGACCATCAAGGACTTCAGACATATAAGAAATTACTTTGAGAATGAAGAGCACAGAGATCCCACCATGACTGAGATCAGAGTACTTGATACTTACTGGTCGGATCACTGCAGACATACAACCTTTTCAACTGAGCTTAAGGACATTTCTTTCGCCGACGGCTTCTACAGAACTCCCATTGAGACCAGCTACCAGAGCTATCTTGATACCAGGGAGGAGATTTATAAGGACAGAGACGACAAGTATGTTTGCCTTATGGATTTGGCCCTTATGGGAATGAAGAAACTTCGAAGCGAAGGCAAGCTTGAGGATATGGAAGTATCTGATGAAATCAACGCCTGTTCCGTTATTGTTCCTGTGGAAATGGAATACAATGGCGAGAAGACAACAGAGGAGTGGCTTGTGTTTTTCAAAAACGAAACCCACAACCACCCGACGGAAATCGAACCCTTCGGTGGAGCTGCCACATGTCTTGGCGGTGCCATCAGAGATCCTTTGTCAGGAAGAGGATATGTTTATCAGGCAATGAGAGTTACCGGTGCGGCAGATCCTACCGTGCCTGTATCTGAGACAATAAAGGGTAAGCTTCCCCAGAAGAAGCTGGTTAAATCTGCAGCTGCAGGTTACTCATCCTACGGCAACCAGATTGGCCTTGCGACCGGCCTCGTAAAGGAGATTTATCATCCCGGCTACGTGGCTAAGAGAATGGAAATCGGTGCCGTTATGGGCGCGGCTCCCAGAGAGAACGTTAAGAGACTTAACTCCGATCCCGGAGATATCATTATCCTTCTTGGCGGAAGAACAGGTCGTGACGGCTGCGGCGGTGCAACCGGTTCTTCAAAAGTTCACACAGAAAGTTCCATCGAAACCTGCGGAGCTGAGGTTCAGAAGGGTAACGCGCCTACAGAGCGTAAGATTCAGAGAATGTTCAGACGCCCTGAGGTCAGCAGACTCATTAAGAAATGTAACGACTTCGGTGCCGGCGGCGTATCCGTTGCCATCGGTGAACTGGCAGACGGCCTTACCGTTGATCTTGACAAGGTTCCCAAGAAGTATGCGGGTCTTGACGGAACTGAGCTTGCCATTTCCGAATCTCAGGAGAGAATGGCAGTTGTAGTTGCCCCCGAGGATGTTAAGGAATTCCTTTCCTATGCTGACGAGGAGAACCTTGAGGCAGTTGAGGTTGCCACAGTTACTGAGGAGAAGAGACTTGTTCTTAACTGGAGAGGAAAGAGCATCGTTAACCTTTCAAGAGCATTCCTTGATACAAACGGAGCTCATCAGGAAACTTCCGTAAGAGTTCAGATTCCCGATGAGAACGACAATTACTTTAATAAGTATGCCTCTGACGCAGTTTCTCAGGCAATTCATAACAATGATGTTAAGGCGGCATGGCTGAATCTCCTTTCAGACCTTAATGTATGCTCACAAAAAGGTCTTGTTGAGATGTTTGACTCATCAATTGGAGCAGGTACAGTTACAATGCCTTACGGCGGAAAGTATCAGCTTACCGAGACTCAGTCCATGATAGCCAAGCTTCCCGCTCTTAAGGGCAAGACCGACACCGTAACCATGATGAGCTACGGCTTTGACCCTTACCTTTCATCCTGGAGCCCTTACCATGGAGCCATCTATGCAGTGCTTGAGTCCATGGCAAAGATTGTGGCATCCGGCGGTGACCATAAGAAAATCAGATTTACATTCCAGGAGTACTTTAAGAGAATGACCTCCGATCCCACAAGATGGAGTCAGCCTTTTACCGCACTTCTAGGTGCATATGATGCTCAGGTGGGCTTCGGCCTTCCTTCCATCGGCGGCAAGGATTCAATGTCCGGAACCTTCAATGATCTGGATGTTCCTCCCACACTTGTTTCCTTCGCAGTTGATATCGCAAAGGGAGAGAACATCGTAACTCCCGAGTTTAAGAACGCAGGGGACAGAATCATTCGTCTTTCCATCGACAAGGATGAGTACGATATTCCCAACTACGCGCATGTAGACGAGCTTTACAGCCTCGTTCATGAGATGGTTCTTAACGGAATGGTAAAATCAGCATACGCTCTTGATTCGAAAGGCGTAGCAAGCGCAATCTCCAAGATGGCATTCGGTAATAAGCTTGGCGTGACCATTGACGATGAGGTTACATATGAGGAACTCTTCGGAAACGGATTGGGAGACCTGGTGCTTGAGATTACCGATGCTGCAGTTACATTCCTTAAGGAAAAAGAGGTAGATTATCTCCTTATCGGCGAAGTCAGCGAGACATCAACAATTACATATAAGAACATGATTCTCTCAATTGAGGATGCCATCAAAGCATGGAAAGCACCTCTTGAGAAAATCTTCCCCACAAAGAAGTCTGATGAAGATCAGGCAGTGGCTGCAAGACTCTACAAGGCAACAGACATCTACGTATGTAAGAATAAAGTGGCTAAGCCCACAGTATTTATTCCTGTATTCCCCGGTACCAACTGTGAGTACGATTCCGGCGCAGCTTTCGAAAGAGCCGGTGCCAATGTAATCACAAAGGTATTCAAGAACAGGGATGCAGCAGATATCAGAGAATCTGTGGATGCATTTGAAAGTGCAATCAACCAGGCACAGATCATTATGTTCCCCGGCGGATTCTCAGCAGGTGATGAGCCTGACGGTTCAGCAAAGTTCTTCGCAACAGCCTTCAGAAACGCAAAGTTAAAGGAAGCTGTAGAGAGACTCTTAAACGAGAGAGACGGACTTGCACTTGGAATCTGTAACGGCTTCCAGGCCCTCATTAAACTTGGTCTTGTGCCCTACGGAAAGATTTGCGGACAGAATGCGGACTCACCTACATTGACCTTTAACACCATTAACCGTCACGTATCCAAGATGGTTTACACAAAGGTTGTTTCAAACAAGTCCCCTTGGCTTAGCGGTGCAACATTAGGATCTACATATACAAGCCCCGCATCCCACGGTGAAGGAAGATTTGTTGCAAGTGATGCCGTAATTGAGAAGCTCTTTGCAAACGGTCAGGTTGCCACACAGTATGCAGACTTTGCAGGCAACATCTCCATGAACGATGAGTGGAACGTAAACGGTTCATACTTCGCAATCGAGGGTATTACATCTGAGGATGGAAGAGCCTTCGGTAAGATGGCTCACGCCGAAAGAAGAGGCGATTTCGTAGCTGTCAATATCTACGGTGAGCAGGATCTTAAGATATTTGAATCGGGAGTAAACTACTTCAAATAATGAAAACTGTTAAGTTATACGATATCAATCCCTACAGGGATGAGTTTACGGCAAAGGTTATATCCTGTACCAAGTCCGGGGACAACTATGAAGCGGTTTTGGATGAAACATTGTTTTTCCCTGAGGAGGGCGGACAGGATGCCGACAAAGGTGTAATTAAGGTGGCCGGGATTTCCAAGGAAATCCCGGTCCTTGACGTAAAAATACGAGAAGATGTAATCTATCACATTTTGCCTGAGAGCATTGAAGAAGGTTCTGAGGTTACAGGCAAGATTGACTACGAAAGACGCTTTGATTACATGCAGCAGCACTCGGGAGAGCATATCATAAGCGGTCTGGCCCATAAGCTTTACGGCTGCAATAATGTGGGCTTTCACCTTAGCGAGAGAGAAGTGACTTTGGATTTTGACAAGCTTCTTTCTGAAGAGGAAGTTAGAAACCTTGAGCTTAAGGCCAATGAGTGCGTTCAAAAGGATATTCCTGTAAAGGCTTATTATCCCGATGAGGCTACATTGGCAGGCCTTGATTACAGAAGCAAGAAAGAATTGACCGGACCGGTCAGAATTGTAGAGATAGAGGGTGTGGACATGTGTGCATGCTGCGCTCCCCATGTTCCAAGTACCGGCCAAATAGGAATAATTAAGTTTGTTGATTACATTCCCCACAGAGGCGGAATGCGAATTACTATATGTTGTGGTATGAGAGGGGTAAAAGACTATGTGACTAAACAAGATGTTGTGTCACGCGTGTCAGCTGCCCTGTCAGCCCCGACGGAAAAAATCCCCGATGCCCTGGATGCCCTTTTTGCGGACAGATTAAAGGTTAATGAGGAAAGAATTAAAGCCGGGGAAAGATACTTAAAGATTCTTACCGAGGCTGCCACAAAAGAAAACGGCAACGTTGTCATCTTCGGAGAGGGACTGGACACCAAATTAATGAGGGACTCAGTCAATGATGAGATGGCGAAGAGAGACGATTATATCGGAGTCTTTAACGGCAATGATTCAGAGGGCTATAACTTTATAATCGGATCAAAGGTTAAGGACTGCATGGAACTGGCAGGGAAACTGAGAAGTGAACTGGATGCCAAATGCGGTGGAAAGAATCCTATGATTCAGGGAAGCATAAAGGCTACAGCCCTTGAAATAAGGAAGTTTTTCTAGTAGTATATGTGCTATGGCGAATAAGAGAAACTATCAAAAAGAACTTGATGATTTGATGGCTGATTCCTCAAATAAGGGGAAACGGCTTTTGATACATGCCTGTTGCGCTCCCTGCTCAAGCTACTGCCTTTTATACTTACGGTCTTTTTTCAGAGTTACGGTTTTCTACTATAACCCCAATATCACTGAAGAGGCGGAGTACAGAAAGAGAGTAGAAGAGGAGAAGCGGCTTATATCCGAATACAATAAACTCGGTGACGGTGCCTACGAGATTTCCTATATTGACGGCGATTATGAACCCTCCAAATTCTATGAGGCGTCAAAGGGGCTTGAGAAGGAACCGGAGGGAGGTAAGAGGTGCGAGATGTGCTTCGCCTTAAGACTTCGACGAACCGGGGAGGTGGCTAAGGAAGGAGATTTCGACTTTTTTACCACAACTCTTACAATATCACCCTTAAAGAATGCAGAAACTCTTAACAAAATAGGAGAGCGCATGGGAGAGTTGGTGGGAGTCAGATGGCTTCCAAGCGACTTCAAGAAAAAGGGCGGATATCAACAGTCCATAGAATTATCGAAGAAATACGACTTATACAGACAAGATTTTTGCGGCTGCGGCTTTTCGAAAGCAGAGAGGGCCATGGCCAAAGAGGAGATAGATAGATGAAGAAATTATTGGAATTAATATCAGAGGAGATGGGTGCGGCTTTTGAGAAGGCCGGATACGATAAGGACCTTGGAAAGGTTAATATCTCAAACCGCCCCGACCTTTGCGAATATCAGTGTAACGGTGCCATGGCAGGTGCTAAGCGCTTTGGCAAGGCTCCCATTATGATTGCCAACGATGTGGCAGCAGCCCTGGAGGGAAGCAAAACCTTTTCAGAGGTCAATGCGGTGGCTCCCGGCTTTTTGAACCTTAAGATTGCAGACGAGTTCCTTCTTAATTACGTGAAGGAAATGGCGGCTGATAAGTACTTTGGCCTTAACAGAACCGGTGAGGGCGAAAGCATTGTGGTTGACTACGGCGGACCCAACGTAGCAAAACCTTTACACGTAGGACATCTTCGTTCCGCTGTTATCGGCGAGAGCGTTAAAAGAATTCAAAGATATATGGGATACAAGGTTATCGGCGACATTCACTCAGGTGACTGGGGCCTTCAGATGGGTCTTGTAATCAACGAGATCAAGAACCGTATGCCTGACCTTCCCTACTTTGATGACAGCTTCACAGGAGAGTACCCTGAAGGTGCACCTGTAACTGTTCATGATCTGGAGGAGATTTATCCCACAGCTTCCGCAAAGTCCAAGGAGGATGAGGCGTATAAGGCCAAAGCCATGGAAGCTACCAAAAAGCTTCAGGACGGCGTTCGCGGCTATCGTGCCCTCTGGGAGAGACTCATTGCCATCTCCAATGCCGACATGAAGAAGATTTATGACAGCTTAAATGTCCATTTTGACCTTTGGAACGGTGAGAGCTCTGTTCACGACAGAATCCCCGCAATGGTCAAGTACTTAAAGGATGGCGGCTACGCTTACATAAGTGACGGGGCTTTGGTTGTTGACGTCAAAAAGGACACAGACACCAAGGAAATGCCTCCCTGCATGATTCTTAAGAGTGACGGCGCTTCACTTTACAACACAACTGATTTGGCTACAATTCAGCAGAGGGTTGAGGACTTCAAGCCCTCACGTATCATTTACCTTACAGACAAGAGGCAGGAGCTGTACTTCGAGCAGGTATTCCGCTGCGCAAAGAAGACAAAGCTCTGCCCTGAGGATACAGACCTTTTCCACATCGGCTTCGGTACCGTAAACGGTAAGGACGGAAAGCCTTACAAGACCCGTTCCGGCGGAGTTCCCAAGCTTCAGGATCTTATTGAGGAGATTACTGAGGAAATGCTTCGCAAGATTAAGGAGAACAACGAGTCCAAGGGATATAATGCCACTGAGGAAGAGGCAAAGAAGACCGCTGATATCGTAGGTATCGCTGCAATCAAGTACGGCGACCTTTCTAACCAGCCTGCAAAGGATTATGTTTTCGACGTAGACAGATTCACATCCTTTGAGGGTGATACCGGTCCCTACATTCTCTACACCATCGTTCGTATCAAGTCTATTCTCGCAAGATATGCGGAGAATGGCGGAAAGGCTTCAAAGGACAATCTTAACGGAGTCTACGGCGAGGCAGAGAAGGATTTGATGAAGGCTTTGACAGCTTTCCATGGAACACTTGAGGCTGCTGCTGCAGAGTGCGCCCCCAACAAGATCTGTGCATTTATCTATGATCTTGCCAATGCATTTAACCACTTCTATCACGAGACTCAGATTCTTTCTGAGACAGATGAAACCAAGAAGGCAGGCCTTATTGCCATGCTCGTTCTTGTAAAAGAAGTGCTTGAAACCTGCATTGACCTTTTGGGATTTGAGGCACCCGAGCGTATGTAAGGCCCTCGGAGGTTAAACTATGAAAGGAAAGAAAATGCAAAGCAGCTGTGACACCTGTAATAACTACGTCTATGACGAGGATTACGAGTGCTACACCTGTGAAATGGATTTGGATGAGGATGAGATGGCAAGGTTTTTGTCATCTTCTCATTTTGAATGCCCCTATTACACACCCGGGGACGAATATCTGGTGGTAAGACACCAAATGTAATGAATTAACGGAGTATAAATAATGAACCAGACAACCAAAGAGAAACTTGAACTGGTTAACGGCGTGCTTGGTGAAGCGGAGAAGTACAGCCACGCCGTTGCCCTCATATCCTATGATATGGAAACAATTTGTCCCCCGGATGCCATGGAAGAGCAAGGGGAGCTTATGTCCTTTCTTGGCAACAAGCTTTTCCTTTTGATTAAGGACGAAAAGTTCATCGAGGCCGGCGAGTATCTTTATACTCACAAAGAAGAACTTGATGATTTTGACAGAGCTCTGGCAGAGCAGCTCCACAGGGACTACAGAAAGATTAAGAACCTGACACCCGAGAAACAGCTGGAGTTTTCAAGGGTTTACAACAAGGCATTTGTGGATTGGACCAATGCCAGGAAAAATTCCGATTTCTCCCTTTTCGCAGACTCCTTACAGAAGGTTAAGGATGTTACTTTGGAGGATTTATCCCTTCGTGAGAAGGACGAAGAGACAAAGAATATGTCCGTTATGGATGAACTCCTTAACGATTATGAGAGAGGCATGGGCACCAAAGAGCTTGATGAGTGCTTTGAGCACTGCAAGGAGCGCCTGGTTCCTCTGCTTAAGAAGATTCAGGCCAGCAAGAAGGTTATCCGCACCGACTTTATGCACAGAAAGGTAACCGACGAGCAGCAAAAGAAGATGACGGAATACCTTATGAGTGTCATAAAGTATGACAGAAACAGAGGTACCTACGCTTTGTCCGAGCATCCCTTCACCAACTTAATGGCAAAGGATGATGTTCGTATTACAACGCATTTCTATGAGGATGACTTTGCATCCAACATGTACTCGGTAATTCACGAGGGCGGTCATGCGCTGTTTGAGATGTATCAGCCCGCCGAGAACTTCGAGCATCATATAAACACTGAGAAAACCCTTGGAATGCACGAGTCCGTTTCAAGAATGTATGAAAACAGAATCGGACGTTCCAAAAGCTTCGTGCACCTGATTTATCCCAAGGTTTGCGAGATTTTCCCTGAGGCTATGTTTGATGTTTCGGAGGAAGAGTTATACGAAGCATTAAATGAGGTAAAGGCTTCATTAATAAGAACTGAAGCGGACGAGTTTACCTATACCTTCCACATCATAATAAGATATGAGCTGGAGAAGGAAATAATAGCCGGAACCATTGATATTGCGGATCTTCCAAAGAAATGGAATGAGAAGTATGAAGAGTATCTTGGAGTAACCCCCACAAACGACAGAGAGGGCGTTTTACAGGATGTTCACTGGTCATCTGGCTTTGGCTACTTCCCCACATACTCCATCGGAAACATGTACAATTCCATGTATTACAAGTGCATGGATGCTGCAATTGACGTGGATAAGTGCGTAGAAGCAGGTGATTTTGACAAAATTAACGGCTGGATGAAGGAGAATGTCTTCAAGAAGGCGGACAGACTTGATCCTGCTGATTGGATTAAAGACATCACGGGCAGAGATTTCACCCCGGATGATTTCTTAGATTATTTGGAAGAGAAGTATTCGAAGATTTATGAACTCTAATGCATTTAAAGCCGGATTAAAGGACGGCGTGCCCATCGGACTTGGGTACTTTGCCGTGTCTTTTTCTCTTGGTATCATAGCTAAAAAAGCAGGACTTTCTGCAATACAGGGCTTTTTTGCCAGCTTATTTGGTCTGGCAAGTGCCGGAGAATACGTGGTTTTTGTTTTGATGGCGGCCAAGGCTTCCTATCTTGAAACCTTTGTGGTATCACTTATTACCAATGCAAGATACCTTCTTATGAGCTGTGCCTTAAGCCAGAAGTTTGACCCTAAGACGGGGCTTGGACACAGGATTGGTGTGGGCTTTGGTATTACCGACGAGGTTTTCGGAATTACCGTGGGACGCCCCGGAAAGATTCAGCCTGCCTACAACTACGGTGCTTTGATTTCATGTGCGCCTGCCTGGGCTGTGGGAACGGCTCTCGGCATTGTAGCGGGGGAGATTTTACCAATAAGAGTTGTAAGCGCTCTCAGCGTTTCATTGTACGGAATGTTTATTGCCATCTTTATTCCCCCTGCAAAGAAGGATAAATTTATGGCGGGCATTATTGTGCTGTGCTTTGCGGCAAGTTATATTTTCTCAACACTTGATGTTTTCGCGGGAATTTCGAGCGGAACCAGAACCATCATTCTTACGGTGGTTATTTCCACGGTGGCTGCCCTTATTAAGCCCGTGAAGGATGAGGAGGTGTGTGATGCAGCATAATACATACATCTACCTTGGAATTATGGTTCTGACGATTTTCTTAATCAGGGTGCTGCCTTTGACGCTGATCAGGAAGGAGATTAAGAATCGCTTTCTGAGATCCTTCCTTTATTATGTGCCCTACGTAACTCTTGCGGTTATGACTTTCCCTGCGATTATGGAGGCAACGCAGAACCCCATAGCAGGATTGGTGGCTCTTGTACTTGGTATTATTGCGGCCTGCTTCGGCCTTGGATTATTCCCTGTGGCGTGCATTTGCTGCGCAGTGGTTTTCATATTGGAACTCATAATTATTCCAATGTAGAGGCGGTTTGAGAAATTCGAATGGAATTTTGCAAATTTTTCCATAAACTTCTTGACAAGAGTGGACCTTAAATTGTATACTAGCAAAGCGGGTTGCAAAAGCGACCCAACGAATGGGATCTTAGCTCAGCTGGGAGAGCATCTGCCTTACAAGCAGAGGGTCACAGGTTCGAGCCCTGTAGGTCCCATTTTTACGGATTTCGATATCGGAATCCGACATATGGCGAGATAGCTCAGTTGGCTAGAGCATGCGGTTCATACCCGCAGTGTCGAGGGTTCGAATCCCCCTCTCGCTACTAGAAAAGTCCTCAGACATTTGTCTGAGGACTTTTTCTATTGCTCGATGGTGGATTCGGCTCGACACTGCGGAGCAGTGTTGAGGGCGCACGAGGTCCGGTGGACCTCGGCTTTGCGCCGACCGAGGACCACTTTATGTGGTCCGAGACCGAATCCCCCTCGAGCGTTCCTTTCCCCTTCCTCCTCTTTTTCCCTTTTCTTTCCCTTTTCCCCTTTCCCTCTTTTCCACTTTTTCCTTTTCCCTGTCCCCTTCCCCCGCTTTTCCCCTTTTTTTGATGCTTCCTCAACTTGATTTTGGGGTTTCTGTGACTAAGTCGAGAATCTTCCCTTGTTTAGTCACCCAATTCTGGCTTCTTAGAAGTGGCAATTTTAGGGTTCTGTGACTAAGTTGAGGATTGTCCCCTACTTAGTCACCTAATTCTTGCTTTTTTGATTCTGAGCCGACGGTCGGTCGGCGCAAATCGTCAAAATCCTGTGACTAAGGAGCAGCTTCCGGCCATTTAAGTCACACATCTCTCAATTTCCTCTTTTCAAGAGGAGAAAAGTCGGTGACTAAGACGGGGCTCACGCCAAGTTTAGTCACAGAAGAGTTCTTTCAGCATTTTCTTGATGCCCATGATATCCAATGGGCTATAGCTTGTTTCATATGTGAATACAAGATTCTTGCCGGGGAATATGCCATTTTCCCTGTACTCATCAAGCTTCAACAGATTCTTTAAAAGATAGTCGGCATCATCCAAAAGCCCAAAGTGTTCCAAATACATTTCTTTCCTTTTCCTGACGTGAAGGAGAGTGAAATCCGGATATCTTACCTGGCCGTTCTTTAATGTCAGGGATTTTTCATAAAAGTAGGGAATTCCTAATTCATAAAGTATATTGGCTATGATGGCCTCTGACTTTGACCTGACCATTTCTCCTCGCTCTGTTTCATACACTAAATTTTCCGGAAGAAAAGGGCTTGTTTTGACCTTGGAAGCTTGCCATTTTTGTGCATATAATTCGTCGGTAACGATATAGGGAGTGATGAGTTCCTGACGATAGGAGGAAAGTTTCTGATAAGTTAGATCTGCATTGCTTACAGATAGCAGGCTGATTGCTTGATCCAGACGGGCCAACTCTTCTTTGGCATCTTTTAGAAAGCGTTGATTATAGTCTTTAAGTGCAAGTTTTGGGACTATGCTTCGGCTTTCCTTTTTAATATAATCGCCGCTGCTATCTCCGGGCTTAGTCATAAGATAGTATCTTACTCTATTGTTGCTTGCAGAAATACGCAGATGGCCTTTGGGAAATGGGCCCTTATCCTTCTTAGCTCTTTCAATAGCTTTTTTGAGCACAGTTTCCCTGTCCTTCATTGTTTTCAAAATTTCATTCATACAGTTTTCCTTTCTATTCATTCAGTAAATGGAAAAACCGACAGAATTTGTCACTTGAGCCGCACCCTTTGGCTAGATAATCTCTGATAGATTGATACACCGATTGGTGTATAGAAAAAATAACATATGGAAACTGTTTGTGCAATAAGGTTCCCGGTTATTTTATAGAAATTATATTATCTCGCATTATTCCATTGCCATTGCTTCAATGACACTGGATCCTCAAGGCTGCTGAACCCTTAATTTCGGTTTCTGTGACTAAGTCGAGAATCTTCCCCTGTTTAGTCACCCGATTCTTGCTTCTTAGAAGTGGAAATTTCAGGGACCTGTGACTAAGTTGAGGATTGTCCCCTGCTTAGTCACTCAATTCTTGCTTTTTTAATACTGAGCCGACGGTCGGTCGGCGTAAATTGCCAAAATCCTGTGACTAAGGGCGGGGTCCGTGCCATTCAGGTCACCAGCTTCTGGATTTCGTCTTGTCAAGGAATGAAAAATCGGTGACTAAGAAGCGGCTAATATCGGTCTTAGTCACAGAAACAAGAAAGTGGCGCTTAATAGGGACAGGAAGGGGGAAAGAAAGGACACAGAGTAGGGGCAGGAAGGACACGGGAAGGGGGGCAGAAAGGACGCAGAATGGTGATAGAAAGGACAAAGGAAGGACGCAGAAAAACACCTTGACATACTACGGCAGACATAGTACGATAGACGAAGTAAAATTATTTTAGGGAGAATCGTACCATGCGTAGGATAATTTATGCTATTAAGAAGCCATTCATATTCATAAAGAATAAAACATTTCCACAAAGGGAATTCCTAAGAGATGGGCGCCTAGGGGGAATAATTGCATTAACCCTTCTTTGCGCGCAGTTCTTTACCTGGCTTATAGATGATGGTTTAATGAACAAGCTTCCGATAGTTGTTACCTTTCTTGTAACGGTGATTCTGGCAATTCTTGCTTCAGAGCTTGTGGGTCTTGCAATCAAACTTGTTTTTGGCGGCAGGAGAAGAAGCGAAGCCTATTTCATAATGGCCTTTTCAGGAGTATTCGCAAACAATTCAATCGGTAATCAGGGAAATGCCATGCCTATGGCTTTCATAATGAGCCTTGCACTTACACTTGCGGCAGATATTCTCGGAAGATGCATTTTAAGCTTCGCCAGAGACCGCAGATTCAAGCAGGTCTTTGGCTATGTGATGAGCGGACTTGCCCTTGCTTACCTTATATTCTATGGTGTTTTCTTCCATACGGATTCCTGGGGAGACAGTCGTGTAGATTTCTACAATGGAATTAAGAATTCGACTCCCACGGTAAGCCTGACCGAGAAAGCAACAGGATTTGACGATTATTTAAAAGACGGCACTTATCAGGTGGGCACTCTTTCATACGGTCCGGGGGAAGATGTTGATATAGTGACGGAGACTCTTGATTACTCTGACTTTGATTTGCTGGAGAATCCGGATCTGGTGGGTAAGATAACTATTGCCCTCAGCGATTACGATTTTGCCAAAACACCTGTTAAAGGCCAGATCTGGTATCCTGAGGGTCAATCAGACTGCCCGACACTTTTCTTCGTTCACGGCAACCATGATTCGGGAACTCCTTCCTATCTTGGCTACGATTACCTTGGAAAGTACCTGGCCTCCAACGGATATGTGGTAATTTCCGTGGATGAAAATATAATAAATGAACTTGGAGTCGGCAACGATATACGTGCCATCCTTCTTCTTGATAACATGAAGGCCCTTCTTTCCGAGAATAAGAAGGCGGGAAGCCCTCTTAAGGGCCTTATGGATGAAAATAGAATCGCCATCGGCGGGCACTCCAGAGGTGGCGAGATGGCTGCAACAGCCTATCTTTTTAACGACCTGGATGTTTATCCCGAGGATGGCAATGTGAAGTTTGATTATCACTTTGACATTACATCCATAGTTGCTATTGCCCCTTGTGTGGACCAGTATAGACCTGCGAGCTATTCCGTAAGAATCAGTGATGTAAACTACCTTCTGATCCACGGCTCCAACGACCAGGACGTTTCTTTGATGATGGGCGAGAAACAGTACAATAACGTGACTTTCACAAAGGATTCCGACGAGCACTTCCTTAAATCGGAGGTTTATATCCTTGGAGCCAACCACGGCCAGTTTAACAGTCTTTGGGGGCGCTATGACATGATGGGTGCCACAAACGGATATCTTAACACCAATCATTTCCTGGATGAGGCAGAGCAGAAGCTTATTGCCAAAGCGTATATCCGCTCATTCCTTGACACAACCTTATGTGAAGATCCTAAATTTGCTTCCCTGCTTAAGGAGGTTGATGGCTATGAGGATTATCTTCCCGATACAGTCTATGTGACAGGATATGAGGATTCGAATTTTGAGAGTATCTGTTCCTTTGACGGAAGTACAAACATAAAGGATTTTGAAAGCGGAGCAAGCGTAAATGTGACAGATTCTGACACCTGGACCATAAAGCCATATTTCAGAGGCAGCGGTGCAGAGAGTGAAGATTATATTATGTCGGTAAAATGGTCTGAGGAATCTCATCCCCAGGTCGAAGTTACCTTCCCTGCAATTGATATCACCAATGGAGGCCTTAGCTTCAGCATTGCGGATATGAGAGAAGACACAGCCGAGAAGGCAGAGGCATTTGGCTACACTGTTTCCGTTACAGATGCGAAGGGCAACACAGCAACGGTTCAAAACCCAGAGCTTATTTATCCTTCCCTTGCAGTACAGCTTTACAAGCAGGATGTGCTCTCAGGTTCCTACGAATATAAGCACCAGCTTCAAAGAGTGAACCTGACACCCGAGACATTCCTGACAAGTTCTCAAAAGCTTGACTACACAGCAATCACTACCCTTAGGATTACTCCTATGGGAACCGAAGCTGGCGAGATTATCTTAAATCAAATTGGCTACTACAAGTAGGTGCAAAATGGGGAGGTGCAAAATGGGGACAGGCCCAAACTGCACCGTGCAGGTTGGGGCCTGTCCCCATTCTGCACCGTGCAATTTGGGCCTGTCCCCAACCTGCACATTACAATAATCTTATCCGATTTAGCACATGCTTTTTATCAGCGCTCCATAAGGGAGCAAGCAAGATCTTCTTGTCGCCGTCGCCGGTTAGTCTGTGGATGATAACGTTGTCGGGAATTATGGCTGTTAGGGCTTTAAGAATATCGATGTACTCATCTTCTGTAAGGATTGGAACCAAGCCTTTCTCATACTCTTTAGCAAGATCAGTACCCTTAAGTATGTGAAGGAGCTGGAGTTTAATGCCCGTGGCGCCTGATTCACAGACATATCTTACGGTATCCTCCATATCCTTTAAGTTCTCCCCGGGAAGGCCGATTATTACATGGGTAATAACCTCAATATTTCTGCTTCGAAGCTGATAAACCGCCGAATCATACACGGGTAAATCATACCCTCTTCTTATATAATCAGCAGATTTCTTATGAATTGTCTGAAGTCCCAGTTCCACCCAGACAGGTTTAATCTTATTAAGCTTCTCAAGAAGTTCCAAAACTTCATCCGGTAAGCAATCCGGTCTTGTAGCTATGGATAGAGCCACAATATCGGGATGATTAATGGCTTCAGAAAAGAGCTTCTTTAGTTTGTCCAAAGGCCCATAAGTGTTGGTATATGCCTGAAAATAGGCAATATACTTGCCATCCTTTATTTTCTTTTCAACCCGCTTTTTCCCGGCTTCTATCTGCTCGGTGACACTTAAATCAGGACTCTCGGCAAACTCGCCACTTCCTCCTGCAGAGCAAAAAATGCAGCCTCTGGTGTCAAGAAGTCCGTCTCTGTTTGGACACGTGAAACCGCCGTTTAGCGCCAGTTTATATACTTTACATCCGAATGTTTCGCGAAGATATTCATTAAGAAGTTTCATTTGTTTTTTTAGCCTCAATCCTCTATCATTATCTCTTAGAGGGATATTTATATGCAAGACATTTTTCAGCTTCTTGCGGCTTCCGACGTCCATGGAAATCGCGAGCGAATGGACAGAATAATTAAATATCTTAATGAAGAGGATGTAGATGCGGGGGTTTTTCTCGGGGACATGACAGAGTATAAGTCCTTCTATGAGGCTGACAGGGATTTCTACCCTGAAAGCCTCAAAGCAGCAACAAAACTCTTCCTAACAACCATCGGAAATCATGACACGGGGAACAATGATGAGATAGGGTCGTCTTTTGCCAGCACGAAAGAATTATATGAGGCTTGGATGGCACCCAGCATTAAATTTGCAGGCCCCGGAACCACCCATAATGGCGAGGATTGCTATTACTACACGGATTTTCCAAAGCAGGGCGTCAGGATTATCGTCTTAAACCAGTACGACCACAATGACAGAAAGGCCGATGCCACTCACTATCTTCACAGAAGAAACCATGAAATGTATTCCCAGAGGCAGATTGACTTTTATATAAATGCTCTGACTACTACTCCGGCAAACTACGGCGTCATCACTTGCCTTCACAACTCGCCGGGAACCATGCTTCCTTTTAACATGGGCTACAGCTCCGAGCACACCTATGGCTTCATGGTGCCGAGCTACATATCGGAAAGCATCATTCCGTTTATCACCGATGGCTTCATTAATGGAACCAAAGCAGGCAAAAACTTCGAAATCCCGACTCTCGGAAGTCAGGGACAACTTACCGCAGACTTTGATTTCACAAGAAGAGGAGCAGGCGAGTTCATCTGCTATCTGGGAGGTCATTACCACAACAGCATGCTTTCCCGCGTTAAGGACTACCCAAATCAACTGATGTATAACGTGGATTCTGCCGGCTGCGATGCCACCACTCTTCAGTACTCTCACTTCCAGCGAGATGAATCCGAAGAGCATATGGACAGCTTCGCCCACATCACAATCGATCGTGCGCGAAAGATTGTTAGTATAAAGAAGATTGGCACAACTTTGGACGAGTACGGCGCGGTAAGACTGGAAACAAAGTTCCTATACTAAGAATATGAGATTAATAAGGAAGTTATAAGGGCATGAATAAACGCAAAACCAACAATTTAAGCCTGCCGAAATCTCCGGCGGATTACTTAAGCGGCAGGGAGAACATACCTGACGGAATCCTGGAAATGGAACTGGCGGGGGAGAAAACCAACAGCGAAATCACTTATTACAGCTGGGACCTTAAGTTCAAAGAGGACACGGATGCCAAGAGGAATGATAACTCCGGGGCAGATGAGGTCCAGGTCATTTTTAATATGAACAGGGATATTCGATGGAATATCGAATCCGATAAATCAGGAACTTTCAGCAACAGGGAGGTCCTGATGAAAAAGGGTGAGGTATGCATTTACAGAAACAACGATGCCCGCACCAGCATGAGATATGAGAGAGATTCTGATTTTAAATTCAAAAGCCTTCAGATGCCGACTGAAAGATTTGAGAAGCTGGTGGATGATTGCTTTGGAGACAATGACAGAGAAGGAATCAAAACCCTTGTCTACAGCGACGTCCAAAGTACGGTAATTACCCCTGATATGTACAGAATCCTTTCGGAGATTGAAAGTGCGGACAGGTATAAGGAGATAAAGGGGTTTTTCCTGGAAGGGAAAATGATAGAGCTGACGGCTCTTATTCTTTACGGAATCGCCCACAAGAACAGCGGGGATGCAGGGAATGAACTGATTGTAGACTCCACGGATGCCATGGAGCTTGAAAAGCTAAGGGAGAATATTCAGCTAAAGCCCTATGAAAACTATTCGGCGGAAGAGGTGGCTCAAAGCCTGAACATGAGTGTAAGCAAGCTAAACCGGCTCTTCAGATCTCTCTACGCCACAAGCCTCCACGCCTATGTTCAAAGCAAGCGCCTCGAGTTCGCTGCAAATCTTTTGAAAAATGAGCACTGCAGCGTCACCGAAGCCGCCACAAAGGCCGGATATAACAATATGAGTTATTTTTCAAAAGCTTTCTATGCCTATTTCAAGACAACTCCCAAAAAGTACAGCAGATTTAAGTAGCGTGAGCGAAAAGTGTCATTTTTAAGCCAGTAATTGGTAGAAAAGAATAAAGAATTTGTAATAGAATCCCATATGGTTAGTTCGAGCTAACCATATGGTTTTTTATTTAAAGGTATCATTAGGAATGGAGGATTTTATGTTTAAGCGAGTTTCTCCCTATATGGGAGAGTATATGAAGTATACAAGACGCGCAGTAGTCCTGATGCTTCTTGGAATAGTCTTCTCGATTATTCCGTATTTTATTCTTTACCGACTGATGGCTCCTCTCATAGCGGGTGAGAGCCCGGATGCGAAGCTCTTTATCACGGGAGTTTTGCTTTTCCTGCTTTGTGAAGTTTTGTATGGCCTTTTATATGTCATTGGCCTTGAAAACTCTCACATAAGCGCATATAACACTTTGAAAAACTTACGAATTGCTCTTCAGGGGAGGCTTGAGAATCAGCCTTTGGGCAATATTCAGGATATCGGTGTGGGACGAATCAAAAAGGTCTTCACAGACGATATTGATCAGATTGAGCTTCTGCTTGCCCATGCAATACCGGAGGGCATAGCCAACATCGTTATTCCCGTTCTGGTTATTATTACCATGTTTGTGGTGGATTTCCGACTTGGATTAATGACACTGGTTCCCACTATTGCGGGCGTTTTTGCCATGAGCATGATGATGAAGCAGGGCTATGCCAAGATGAATGCCTACTATGAATCCGCAGCCGTTATGAACAATACCATAATCGAGTACGTAAACGGTATGGAGGTAGTTAAGGTTTTTAACAAGGATGGTGAATCCTATAAGAAGTTCGGAGAAACGGTGAAGAAATACAGAGATTTCACCATTGACTGGTTCAAGTGCTGCTGGCCCTGGATGGCTGCATATACAAGCATTCTTCCCTGCATGGCCTTGCTTATTCTGCCCATAGGCTCACTTATGGTTCTGTCAGGAAGTCTTTCATTAAGCAAGCTTGTGCTGGTTCTTTGCATGTCTTTTTCCGTAGGCCCCTCTCTTTTGAAGGCCCTTAATTTTGCGGGCAAGATTCCTCAGCTGGATTACAAGATCGAGGAACTTGAGAAGCTGTTGGAGCATGAACCCTTAAAGCAGGGCAACAATGAATTTAAGGGCGTAAACAGAGATATCAGTTTTAAAAACGTCAGATTCTCATATAAGGATGAAGAGGTTTTGCATGGAGTAAATCTTGAACTTAAACAGGGAGAGACAACAGCTCTGGTGGGTGAATCCGGAAGCGGCAAATCCACTTTGGCAAGACTTCTTGTTCATTATTATGATTTGGATGAGGGTTCAATTGCAATTGGAGGTCAGGACATTACGGATATGACTTTGGAGTCCCTCAACAACCAGGTTTCATTTGTGGCTCAGGAGCAATTCCTCTTTAACACTTCCCTTTATGAAAACATTCTTATAGGTAAACCCAATGCCACAAGGGAAGAGGTTATGCTTGCGGCTAAGAGAGCTCAGTGCGAGGAATTCCTTGATCGTCTTCCCAACGGAATTGATACAAACGCAGGAGACGGAGGAAAGATGCTATCGGGCGGTGAGAGACAGCGTGTGGCTCTTGCCAGAGCAATTCTTAAGAATGCACCCATAATCGTTCTGGACGAGGCAACAGCATTTATGGATCCTGAAAATGAGGAGAAAATGAATGCTGCTCTGGATGAGATTGTAAAAGATAAAACTGTGCTTGTAATTGCTCACAGACTTTCAACCATCAAAAACGCAGACAAAATCTGCGTAATGAAGGATGGAAATCTGATTTCTGAAGGAACTCACGAAGAACTCCTTAAAACAAGTGACGAATACAAGAAACTCTGGGAGGCTTCCCTTGACGCCAGCACCTGGAAGATTAAGGAGGAAGTGGCAAATGCTTAAGATAATGCGTCGCCTTATAGGCAGGACTGGAAAGTATAAAGGCAGAATCAGACTGTCATATCTTACATCGATTATAAAGGGCATTATGTTAAAGGTGCCCATGATGTTAAGTTTCCTTGTTATAAATGAATTTATGCTGGGCACAATGAGCAAGGATAAATGTCTTACATTGGGTATTGCTCTTGTGGTAAGCATTGTTATTGAAGCTTTGTTTGAGCATATAACAAACGTACTTACATCCGCTACAGGATATATGGTGTTTGCGGATATGAGAATGGAGCTGGGTAATCACTTGAGAAAACTTCCGATGGGCTACTTCACCGAGGGAAACCTTGGAAGAATCAGCTCGGTTCTTTCGACAGATATGGTTTTCATCGAGGAAAACTGTATGGCGGTTTTGGGTGAACTGATTTCATTTCTTATTTCGCAGGCTCTCATGGCAGCCATGATGTTTTGGATGGACATTCGAATCGGAATTCTGTCGGTTATTTCGGTGGGAGCAATTGTCCTTGTGGGCAAATTGATGATGAAGACAACTTTGGAGCATTCCGATATTAAGCAGGAATGTGCCAAGAAGCTTACGGATGCGGTTCTTGACTTTGCCGAGGGAATCGGAATAATCAAATCCTACAACATGCTGGGTGAAAGGTCCAAGAAGCTTAGCGATAACTTCAAGGAAAGCTGTGATGAAAGCATTAAGTTTGAATTGGACTATAGTCCCTGGGCCAAAGCTCTTTACATAACCCACGGAGTTACAACGGCTGTCGTAATCGCTCTGGCGACCTATCTTACAATAAAGGGAGATATATCACCTGTGTATATGATAGGTGTGCTTCTCTTTGCTCTTGATCTTTTTGTCCCTATAAAGAGCTTCTATGGTCAGATTGCAAGGCTTACGGTGACAAGCGCCTGCCTTGACAGAATTGACATGGTATTTGAAGCAAAGGAAATGGAGGATAAGGGAACCGAAGGAATCCCCTTGGAAGCACCTGAAAAGGAAAGCGAAATCGAGTATGATAACGTAACCTTTGGCTATACGGACACCGATGTTTTGAAGAACGTTTCCTTTAAGGCCGGGAAAAATGAAATGATAGCTTTGGTGGGCCCCTCAGGAGGCGGTAAATCCACCATTGCCAACCTTTTTGCAAGATTCTGGGATGTTAACTCGGGAAGCATTAAACTAAGAGGCCGGAACATTAAGAACGTGTCCATGGGAAATCTTATGGACAGTATCAGCATGGTTTTCCAGAGAGTATATCTTTTCAATGACACTGTTTATAACAACATAGCCATTGCAAGACCTGACGCCACAAAAGAAGAGGTTTATGAGGCCGCTAAGAAAGCAAGATGCTATGATTTCATAATGAATCTCCCGGAGGGCTTTGATACCGTGATAACAGAGGGAGGCGGTTCCTTATCAGGCGGTGAAAAACAGCGTATCTCCATTGCCAGATGTATTCTTAAGGACAGCCCCATCGTTATCCTTGACGAAGCCACCGCCAGCGTGGATGCAGACAACGAAAGAGCAATTCAGGAGGCGATTTCCGAGCTTTGCAGGAACAAAACTCTTCTTGTTATTGCTCACAGATTAAAGACCATCAAAAATGCAGACAAGATTCTTGTTATAGACGATGGAGTGATTGCGGAAGAAGGAACTCACGAGGAGCTTGTTAAGCGAAACGGAACCTATGCCAAGATGGTGGCTTTACAGGACAAAGCCATGGCGTGAGCGAAAAACGTCAAAAATTTACCGAAAAATGGTAGAACAAACACCTTTAAATAAGATATATTTTGATGAGTTAGCGTAGGCTAACAAATCGAGAAAAGAGGTGTTTTTATGGAAGAAAGGAAAAACGGGATAACAGTCAAAGACTGTATCAATATCGGCGTTTTTGCCGCTATTTACATTGTGATTTTCTTTGTAACAAGTTTTGTGGGATATATCCCAATTATGATGGCTGTGCTTTCAATATTGTGCGCCATCACCTGTGGTATTCCCCTTATGCTTTTCTTTTCAAAGGCTCATACCTTTGGAATGGTAACCATAATGAGTGTGATTCTGGGAGCATTTATGTTACTTATGGGACGCCCGTGGTACGGACTTGTTCTTGCACTTGTTACAGGACTTGCCGCTGATTTTATATTAAAAAGCGGAGATTACAAGAGCATAAATAAAGCAGTGATTGCATCAGGTGTATTCAGCCTTTGGATGATTGGAATGGCTCTTCCCATGTTCTTTGATACGGAAGCGTATATGGAATCAATAAGAGCTGGCTACGGCGACGCTTTTGTGGAGGTGCTTTACAAATTCACATCCGGCTGGATGTTCTATGCGATGATTGCGATGACCTTTATTGGAGGAATCCTTGGAGGACTCCTTGGCAAAGCGGTTCTTAAGAAACATTTCAAGAAAGCCGGTATGGCATAATGGATTTTTCTATACAATCATTTAAAACAAGCGGGGACAGAGCATTGCTCGATCCCCGCACTTCCATATTTGCAATTATAGTAATAAGTGCTGTGATGATAGGCGGGCGCCTTTCAGGGGTGGAATATGCCCTGAGGGTGATTTCATGCCTGATTCCCGCTGCATTTCTTTTGATTCAAAAGAATTATAAGGCAGGGGGTATTTACCTTGCCCTTGCCTTGTTTGCCATGATAATTGAGGGTACGGCAGTTCAGACATCTTCCGGTACTTTTAACCTGATACTTGTTTCTGTTTCGGGAATAATATCAAGATTCATACCTCAGCTTATGATGGGCTACTGCTTCATGAAATATACCACTGTTTCAGAATTTATTTCCGGTATGGAAAAAATGCATGTGCCCTCCGTCATAACCATAGCAATGTCCGTAATGTTCAGATTTTTCCCCACAATAATTGAGGAAAACAGGTGCGTTATGGAAGCCATGAAAATGAGAAAGACAAAGGCCAGGAAGATGTCCCTTGTCTCAAAAATGGAGTATGAACTTGTACCTGTGATGATGCAGTCGGTTCGTATTTCGGATGAACTGTCCCAGGCAGCCATGACCAAGGGACTGGGAGTGGGCATCAGGCGCACTCACATATTTGAAGCAAAATTAAGATGCAGGGATTATGTGATGCTTTTGGGCCTTGCGACAGTGCTTGCTTTATTTATAATTTACTGAAACGGAAATCAGATTCAATGATAGACATAAATAACGTTACTTACACATATAAGGTGACGGATTCGGAGGGCAAGACTGTATTAAGGACTGCCCTTAGGGATTTTGCCATGCAGGTAAAAAAGGGGGAACTTGTGGTACTTACAGGCGCTTCGGGATGCGGCAAAACCTCCGTCATCAGGCTGATAAACGGTCTTATTCCTCACTATTTCACCGGAGAACTTACCGGTGAAGTCCTGGTGGGGGGAGACAATGTCAGCAAACAGCCGGTATATTCCACAGCTGCCAAGGTTGGAACGGTGTTTCAAAATCCGAAGAACCAGTTCTTTAACGTAGACAGCACCGCTGAGCTGGCTTTCGGTGCCGAAAATATGGCAAGAGATCCAGAAAAAATACTTTCGGATATTGAAAGAATAAGTAATCTGATGGGGCTTAATGAGCTCCTTAACAGAAGCATGTTTGAACTTTCGGGAGGAGAGAAACAAAGAATCGCCTGTGCCGGAATAGGAGTGACAGACCAGGAGGTTATAGTTCTTGATGAGCCAACTTCCAATCTGGACGCGGCAGGTATAGAAAACCTCAAAGGAATTCTTCACATGTGGAAGTCAATGGGCAAGACCATTGTGATTGCGGAGCACAGATTATACTTTCTTAGGAATCTGGCAGACAGAGTATTGATTCTTGAGGAGGGAGTAATCAAAAAAGAACTTACAGGCAGCGAATTCGGAGCCTTGACTCAGGATGAAACCACTGCTCTGGGAATCAGAGCTGTTGATCTTACAAAAATCAATCAGGGTGTTAAGGAGATTAACAAAGGTTTTTCCATGGAGAAGGACAGGACCTTAACTGTCAGTAACCTGGAATTTACCTATCCGGATGGGGAACACGGGGTAAACATTAAAGAACTTAAAATCCCAACAGAAAGCATTGTCTGCATTGTGGGAAGAAACGGGCAGGGGAAAAGTACCTTTGCCAGATGTCTTTGCGGCCTTAATAAAAAGGCAAAGGGGACAGTGACCTTTGGTGGCAGGAAGGTTCCCATAAACAAAATGCTTGAGCATTGCTTTATGGTGATGCAGGACGTTAATCACCAGCTTTTTACGGAAAGCGTTAGGGATGAGGTGGAGCTTTCTGTGGATTCGAAGGATGAGGAACTTTGCAGGCAGAGGGCGGATGAGGCTATGGAACTTCTGGATATCAGGAAGTTTTCGGAGTTTCACCCAATGGCCCTTTCAGGAGGGCAGAAGCAAAGGGTGGCAATTGCCTGCGCCGTGGCCGGCAGTAAGGACATCCTTATTCTGGATGAACCCACCAGCGGCCTTGATCACTATCACATGCATCAGGTGGCGGAGGTTCTTAAGATCCTTACTGAAAATAAAAAGACGGTTATCGTAATAACACACGACACCGAGCTGATACAAGAATGTGCAGATTATGTAGTGGATTTGGCTTTGTCATTTTATTGACAAAGCCTTTTTCCATTGCTACTATTATAAAGATATATGTTTAAAAATAGGGGCACTATACCCCGGAAAGGAGAAGCATATGAGAATAGGTATGGGATATGATGTCCACAAACTTGTGGAAGGCCGTGACCTGATTATCGGCGGTGTTAAGATTCCCTATGAAAAAGGCCTCCTTGGTCACTCGGACGCAGATGTGCTTCTCCACGCCATTTCTGACGCGCTCCTCGGAGCTGCGGCACTTGGAGATATCGGGAAACATTTTCCCGACACGGATCCCCAGTACAAGGGGATTTCCTCCATTGTTTTGTTGGAAAAGGTTGGAGAGCTTCTCTCCGACAGCTGTTACCTTATAGAGAATATTGATGCCACCATAATCGCTCAGGCGCCTAAGATGCGACCTTACATAGATACCATGAGAGAGAACATTGCAAAGGCTCTAAAGATTGATGTCAGCCAGGTCAACGTTAAGGCGACCACTGAGGAAGGCTTGGGTTTTACCGGCGAAGGGTTAGGCATTTCCGCTAATGCAGTCTGTATGTTGAACAGTCCGATGGGGCTGTACGACACTGATGTTACAAGCTTCAGGTCCTGCGCAGGCTGTCCGGGCTGTTCTAAAACAAATTAACATTTAGACAGACTCAAAAATATAAGAATAAACAGTAGGAGAAACAAATTGAAAATATATAATTCACTTACACAAAGAGTTGAGGAGTTTGTTCCCAACGAACCCGGGAAGGTTTCCATGTACACCTGCGGACCTACCGTATATCACTTTGCACATATAGGAAACTTAAGAACCTACATCATGGAGGATGTGCTGGAGAAGACCTTAAGATACGCCGACTATGACGTTAAGCGTGTCATGAACATCACCGATGTGGGACACCTTTCAAGCGACGCCGACACCGGAGAAGACAAGATGATTAAGGGCGCCAAGAGAGAACACAAGACGGTAATGGAGATTGCCAAGTTCTACACCGACGCATTTTTCTCAGATATGGAGAAGCTTAACATCAAGATGCCTGACGTGGTAGAGCCTGCCACCAACTGCATCGACGAGTTTATCAAGATGATTTCTGCCCTTTTGGAAAAAGGCTTTGCATACAAAGCCGGCGAAAACATCTACTTTGACACCTCAAAGTTAAAGTCCTACTACGTTTTCGGTAACCAGAGCGAGGAAGAGCTCATGGTTGGCGTAAGAGACGACGTTACAGAGGATACCAACAAGAAGAATAAGAACGACTTCGTTCTCTGGTTCACCAAATCAAAGTTCGAAGATCAGGCCTTAAAGTGGGACAGCCCCTGGGGCGTAGGTTACCCCGGATGGCACATTGAGTGCTCCTGCATAAGCATGAAGCATCTGGGAGAGAAGATGGACATCCACTGCGGTGGCGTTGACAACATGTTCCCCCACCACACCAACGAGATTGCCCAGAGTGAGTCATTCCTTGGACATAAGTGGTGTAATTACTGGTTCCACGTACATCACCTTAACGATCAGACAGGTAAGATGAGTAAGTCAAAGGGCGAGTTCCTTACAGTTTCCCTTCTTGAGAAGAAGGGCTACAATCCTGTGGCTTACAGACTTTTCTGCCTCCAGTCCCATTACAGAAAACCTCTTATGTTCTCATTTGAGGCTCTGGATCAGGCTGAGGGCACATACAAGAAGCTCATTAACAGAATCGCTTCGGTAAAACCTGAGGGTTCTACTGATGAAGCTGCCCTTAAGGAATGGAAGGACAAGTTCGTTGAAGCTGTAGGTAACGATATTAACACTTCCATGGGCATTACACTTCTTTACGATGTATTAAAGAGCGACTTAAACGGTGCTACAAAGAGAGCAATCATCGCCGATTATGACAAGGTTTTGAGCCTTGATCTTATTAAAGCGGCTGATGCTTTAACTCCTGCAGATGAGCATGCAAACGATGACCCTGAACTTGTAGCTTTTGTTGAGGGCAAGATTGCAGAGCGTAAGGCAGCCAAGAAGGAGAAGAACTTTGAGCTTGCGGATGCCATCAGAGCAGAACTTTTGGAGAAGGGCATCGTTATTGAGGATACCAGAGAGGGCGTTAAATGGAAGAAAGCTTAGCATCTGTCATAAGAAGCAGGTTTAATCTTACCGAGACTGACGTAAGAACATATTCTCCCCTGGCCCTGGCTTACATCGGGGATGCCATTTATGACGTGGTTATTCGTACCATTGTAGTGGAGAAGGGCAACAAGTCCTCCGGAGATTTACACAAAACTGCAATTAAGTACGTTAATGCAGGCACTCAGGCAGCCATGGCGGAGGCCTTATCGGATATTCTTACTGAGGATGAGATGGCGGTCTATAAGAGAGGCAGAAATGCCAAATCCCAGTCCACCGCCAAGAACGCATCCGTTGGGGATTATCGTAAGGCAACAGGCTTTGAAGCATTGATGGGCTACCTTTATCTTACGGATAAGTTCGACAGGCTCTTTGAACTTGTGGAGAAGGGCTTGGAGCTTACGGACAACGCTTTTTACAAGAGGTAATAATGAGATATCAGGAATTTACAATAGAGGGACGAAATGCAGTCATAGAGGCATACAGAGCAGGCAAGACCATTGACAGGCTCTTTATCCTTGACGGCTGCCAGGACGGCCCCATTCAGACCATTAAGAGGGAGGCCAAGAAGGCTGACACCCAGATAAGATTCGTAACCAAGGAAAGACTGGATCAGCTTTCTGATACAGGCAAACATCAGGGTGTAATCGCCTATGCCGCAGCCTATGAGTACGCAGAGGTTTCGGATATTCTGGCACTGGCCAAAGAAAAGGGCGAGGATCCCTTCGTTATCATCCTTGATAACATTGAGGACCCCCATAACCTTGGAGCCATTATTCGTACCGCAAACCAGGCGGGAGCTCATGGGGTAATTATCCCAAAGAACAGGGCAGTGGGCCTTACAGCAACTGTGGCAAGAACCTCGGCTGGAGCTCTGAATTATACACCTGTAGCCAAAGTGACCAACCTGGTCAAAACCATGGAAGAGCTGAAAAAACAGGGCCTCTGGTTCGTTTGTGCCGATATGGACGGGGAGGTTATGTACGACCTTAACCTTACAGGCCCCATAGGACTTGTTATCGGAAACGAGGGAGAGGGCGTAGGAAGACTTGTTAAGGAGAACTGCGATTTTGTTGCCTCCATTCCCATGAAGGGCGACATTGATTCTCTTAACGCTTCCGTGGCAGCAGGTATTCTTTCCTACGAGATAGTAAGACAGCGCCTTAAGAAAGGTTAAAGCATGAACAACGGGTATAAGGGTTACACAGATGAAGAACTGATTGTTATGCTCCGTGACGGTGATACTGCCGTCACGGATTTTATAATGGAAAAATACAAGAATCTCGTGAGAAGCAAGGCCAAGTCCATGTTTATCATAGGCGGCGATGAGGACGATCTCATTCAGGAGGGAATGATCGGACTTTTCAAAGCCATAAGAGACTATGATTCGGGACGTGATGCCAGCTTTTTTACCTTTGCCGAATTATGTATTTCAAGGCAGATGTACAATGCAGTGCAGGCTTCGGGAAGGAAGAAGCACGGCCCCTTAAACTCCTATGTTTCCCTTTACTCCGGAAGTGAGGAGGATGAGGAAGGAAGCGGCAAGCCTTTGCTTGAGACCCTTGCGGATATTACAGAAGATAATCCGGAGAAGCTTCTTATAGACAAGGAAAACTATAAGAGACTCTGGAAGAAGATAGAGGAGGCCTTAAGCCCTCTGGAAAATCAGGTCCTTGACCTTTATCTTACGGGAATGAGCTATGTTCAGATAGCCAAGGTCCTTGGAAGAGACGAAAAGAGTACAGACAACGCGTTAAACAGAATCAAGACCAAGGTTAAGAGGATTACGAAGGATGAGAAGTAGATTAAGGGCATTCTTTTTATCGTTGATACTGGTTTTGTCCGTGCTTGGTATCGGCTGCACAGCCGATCAGAAGACGCCTGAACCGGAAAAACTGATTGAGCTGCCGACTGGAGCAGTGACGGAGGCTCCGACAGAGACGCCATCCTTCGGGACTGACGAGTCAACTGCCGAAGAGGCCGCAATTGATGAAGCGGGCATTTATGACTCGGCCGAGGACGTGGCCTTATACCTTCACACCTACGGTAAACTTCCTTCCAACTACATCACAAAGAAGGAAGCCGGAAAACTGGGATGGGAAGGCGGAAGCGTTGAGCAGGTTGCACCTGGGAAATGCATAGGCGGTGACTGGTACGGCAACTATGAAGGCCTTTTACCGGCCAAAGAAGGCAGGGAATATCGTGAATGCGATATTGATACCCTGGGTGAAAAGAAGCGTGGAGCCAAGCGTATAATCTACTCCAATGACGGGCTTATATATTACACAGAAGACCACTATGAAAGTTTTACTTTACTGTATGGTGAGGAATAAGAGATGAACGAATACACAATAGATTTAGGCTTTGTATTTTCAGCAGATGATCTTTATAACGAAATAGAAGCAATACTTCCCATTCCGGCGTATTTTGGAAGAACCTTGGATGCCTTCCATGATGTTCTTACGGATGAAGGCAGAAACTGGAAGATTACCTTTACCGGATGTTCACCCTGTGAGGCTGTTCTTGGCAAGTATATGAGAACCTTTAAGAGAATGTGTGCCAAGGCCATGGAAGAAACAGGGACCCTCGAAATTATTTTTGAGGATTAAATTTTCAAATAATTCTTGATATTTTCTGAAATTTCCCATATAATAAGGATACTACCCTTTGTCTTGTCAAAGCTTTATACAGCAGAAAGAACGAGGCAATATTATGTGGAATATTAGCTATGCGTATCCTACGCTGTTTATACTTCTCGTCTTAATGGTGTTCTATTTTTCGTTGCCGAGGATTCCCATCAGGAGAAACAGAGTTTATGTGAATCTGCTTCTCATAGAAGCACTGTGCATTGCAACGGACATCATTTCAAGCTGGGTGGATAACAACTATCCCCAGATTTCCCCCTCTGCATTGTATATTATTAACGGTATATATTTTATTACGTTCTTTATTCGTTCATGCACAATCTATGCCTTTAATGAGGCTGTTTTGTCCGTGAATACGAAGGACAATAAAATTATATACCTTCTCACCAGACTGCCTCTTCTTCTGGGTATAATCTGTATAATAATCAATCCCCTTACCAATTGGATTTATTATGTGGATGAGAACGGATACAATGACGGTTCCCTTTATGGCATTGTATATATCATAGCGTTTTTCTATTGCTTTATCTCTTTCTCCATATTCGCGGTTTTCAGGCTCAGACTTCGAAGGCGAAGATACAGATACTGCCTGTGGCTTTGCAATATGCTGATTCTTTCCGGACTTATTTTACGCCTTTGCTTCCCTAAATTTCTCTTGATGCACACCTTCTGCCTTGCGGCCACATTCTCCTTGTCTGTTGCGTTTGAGGATCCGGAGACTCACCTGGAACTTCACGGCACGGTTTTCAACGGTAAAGCCTTGAGAGATTATGTTGAGGAAAGATGCGGGAAGCTGGAGCACAGGGTTATTGGGATTACGCTTTTTAAGTACTACGACATGAGGGACGTGTATGGCACCACCCAGATGGATGCATGTTTGAACCTGGTTGGCCGATACCTTAGTCAGACCTTTAAAAAGTGCCTGATTTTCTACTACAGAAAAGGCCGATTTGTTATCCTTGGCTCTAAAGATATGGATGTAGAGGCGGCGTTAAAAGAAATAGAGAGCCGGTTTAAATCATCCTGGAGAACTGAGAAGGCGGATATATATTTAAATATTGGTCTTACTTCACTGGAATTAAGCAATTATGAGTATTCGGCAGATACCATATTAAGTACAATGGTCCGCACCCTCAATGAGGCGGGAGAAAAGGGCGGGATACTGCAAGCCGAAGTGGCCAGGGATGAGTTTGAAAAGACCGAGAGAGAAACGGAGATTAAGCGCTGCCTTGAGAAGGCCATAGATAAAGATAAGGTTGAAATTTTCCTTCAGCCCATTATGGACTCTAAGTCCGGCGAGCCGGTGGGAGCCGAAGTCCTTTCAAGGATAAGGGACGAAGAGGGGCAGATTATTTCCCCTGTAAGCTTTATATCCATAGCTGAGAAGAGCGGCCGGATAGTTGAACTGGGAGAACAGATTCTGGAAAAGACCTGCCGCTTCATGAAGGAGTGGGAGCCTGAAAAAATGGGATTCAAGTGGATTAATGTCAACCTGTCTCCCGTACAGCTTATGCGTCAGGACCTGGCGGACAGATTCGAGGCCATGGTTTACAAATATGATATTAATCCGGATCTGATTCACCTTGAAATCACAGAGGAAACGCTTATTGATACGGAGTTCATGGTCAGACAGACAGGGGCTTTGTGCGATAAGGGCTTTAATCTGGTGCTTGATGATTATGGGACCGGATATTCCAATCTCTCAAGGCTCAAGAGGCTTCCCTTTATAAACATCAAGCTTGATAAGAGCCTTGTATGGGACTACGCCAGGAATTCGGGACTCATTATTCCCAATATGATTAACTCTTTTAAAAACATGGGATTCTCCATAACTGCAGAAGGAATAGAGGATGAAGTTATGGCTGATAAGATGAGAGAAGCAGGGTGTGATTTCCTGCAGGGATTCCTGTATTCAAAGCCGATTTCGGTGGATGAGTTTATTGAGAAATACTCGTAGTTATTAAGCCGTGCGGAGAATAGAACGCAAGCGTTCCATTCTCCGCGGGCTTGCGCCCTATAAAATGAAAGAGACACACAAACTGCCAAGCAAGCTTGACGATTTGTGTGTCTCTTTCATTTTGCACGACTTAATGCCTTCGCGAGAGCTGCTGACGGGAATCGGACCCGTGACCTCCGCACTACCAATGCGACGCTCTACCGACTGAGCCACAGCAGCACAATGGTTGCTCTCGCAACCACCGAATGCTATTGTATCAAAGGCATATTGCTTTGTCAATTAAAACAATTCAAAATTATAAATAATCATTATGACTCGGTATGAGTAACATATCTATATCATTTCTGATTTCTTCGGGCATCTCCAGTATGGCCTGGCTCACAGCATCCTTACTGCTGCTGTTAATGCAGAAGATACAGGATTCATCCCTTTTGGAAAAGAATTTGGGTTTATTCCACTTAATGTAATAGGACACACCATGGTTAAGCAGATAGCTTTCCAGTTTCTGCTTTGCTCGCTTGGAGTATACTTTGCACAACTCGATTTCATTATTGACCTTGAGGGGTGTGTAAATGGTGGGTTCCATAATTCTTTCTCCTTAGTTTGTGGGCTGTGCAGCAGCGGCTGCAGCGGCAGCTGCATCGGCTCTTTGCTGCATTTCAACAAGCTGAGCCTGAATCTGTGCCTCGGCGTCGGGACTTTCCATAAATGCCCAGGTATGAGGACAATAGTGGGTTCCGATAGGTACCTCTTCGCCGGTTTCAGGATCGATGGTGGTGGTAGGAACGATTTCAATCTGATTAAGGTTGCCGTTCTCATCAACACCGGCACTTCCTGCCTGAAGTACAGGAGGCTCAACAGGAATCATTTCTATAACACCTTCAGTTTTGAAGGGACAGCACTCTGTAGCAGGAAGATTACAGTATGCACAATATGCACCAGCAAAGTGTACGTCACATGTTTCCGTGGGAACGGTACCCTCTTCAAAGTACTCCGTAATAAGTGTTCCGTCACAAAGTCCGGCAATAGGAAGTTTTCCTGACTTGGCACAGACGGTGGCCTGAACGATTCCTTCGGGAGCAGGTGAAAATCCGGGATCCTCATATCCTTCATGAACCTGTGACATTACAAGATTCCACAGCTTTTTATGAAGTGTCTTGTTATCGCCCTTCATGGGGATGTTGTTATCGTAGCCTTCCCAGATGGCACATGTGTAATAAGGCGTGAATCCTGCAAACCATACATCACGGTATTCGTTGGATGTACCTGTCTTACCGGCAATGGACATGCCGGGGAATTTACACTGGTTACCTGTACCCTGGTTAACAACGTCCTTCATGGCGCTTGTCAAAAGGAAAGCAGTGGTTTCTTTGAGAACTCTTCTTGACTGATCTCCTGTGTTATCAAGAATAACATTTCCGTCTCTGTCCAAAACCTTGGTGTAAAGCTTAGGCGCATTGTAAACACCGTCATTTGCAATTGAAGCGTAAGCTGCAGTCATCTCGTAGCAGGTTACACCCTTGGTCAAACCACCAAGTGTAAGGGACTGAACTATATCTGATTTAATCTCGCCGCCGATTTCCTGGTTCTCAACAAGGGTTGTGAATCCGAAGTTTTTAAGGTAATCGAATCCAAGCTGAGGAGTGATTACCGTAAGGTTCTTAACGGCAACGATGTTTACGGAGTTCTGAATACCGACTCTGACGGATGTAAGGCCGCCGAAACTCATATCATAGTTGTTAACCGGCGTACCGTCATTGTAGTTAAAAGGCGCATCGTTACGAACTGTGGCAAGTGTAAGCTGACCTGTATCGATACCGGGCGCATAAGTTGCAAGTACCTTAAATGTAGATCCGGGTGAACGGGTGGAGGAGGTCGCTCTGTTAAGAGTACGGCTTCCCTCCTTGGTTCCGCGGCCGCCTACCATGGCAAGTACTTCACCGTTATGCTGGTTCATGCACACCATACTGATCTGGGGCTGAGGAGTGACAGATAATCTCTCACGCTGGAACTCAGCATTATACTCGGCCATCATCAGTTCTTTGTACTGTTCAGCCTTCTCTTTTGCTTCATCCTGTGAAGGGAAAAGCAGATCAAATCCCCTGTCTTCATTCTCCTTGAAATACTTCTCCAGCATTTCGGTACTGAAGTTCTGGGAAGTACCGTCAGGTAATGTCAAGGTAAGCTGATATGACAAAAGCCAATCGGTGTTGGCAGGGAAGTTCTCCTCGTTGGTCATTACAGAATCCATGATTCTTTGAATACGTGAATCCTGAGTCGAGTAAATCTTTAAACCGCCACTGTAAAGCAAAGAATATGCGGTATTCTCGCTGTATCCTGCAGCAAGCAAATCCTTGTAGAGCTGATCTGTCAAAGCATCAACGAAATAGGATGTGGTTTCATTCTTCTCCACAACCTGGTTGGCTGCCTGAATACGAGAATAAACATCATCCTTCATGGCTTCATCGTACTCATCCTTTGTAATATATCCGCAGTCCAACATGGCGTTCAAAACGTCCTCACGACGGTCGGCATTTGCATCGGGATGAGAGATGGGATTGTACTTTGAAGGATTCTTTGTGATACCGGCAATAACGGCGCACTCTGAAACGGTTAATTCCGTAACATCCTTATTAAAGTATCTCTGGGATGCGGCCTGAACACCCAAAGTGTTCTGACCAAGGTTAATGGTATTTAAGTATCTTAAAAGAATCTCATCCTTACTAAGAACTTTTGAAAGCTCCAAGGCAAGGTACTGTTCCTGAATCTTACGCTTAACCTGATCGGAAAGGCCGTCTTCCTCCATCCATCCGGTGAAAACAGTGTTCTTTAAAAGCTGCTGGGGGATAGTGGAAGCACCCTGCTTCGTCTTAAAGCCTGACATTATGAATTTGTAAATTGCACGGCCGATACCTGAGATATCGATACCGTTATGAACGTAGAAGTTCTTATCCTCGATAGCTACGAAGGCATGAGCTATATTGTCCGTAACCTTATCCTGAGTAATGGGAATTCGGTTGGAGTTCTGAGCCACAAGTTTGGCTATCTGGTTGCCTTCCGCATCGTAAACGAAAGTGGAGTATCCACTGGGAGCTACATCATTGGGGTCAGGGGTGGGAGAGTTATCAAGCACCGCCTTAAACATTCCGATACCGGCAGCTGCTCCCATAATTCCGACGCCGATGACAGCTATAATTATTAATTCAATTGCAAAGAGTCCAAGTTTGTTTCCCCAACGGGGACCGACAGCCTGAAGTCTGGCCTGTCTCTTCTTGACTCCTCTTTTTCCATAATCCAAAATATTCACCTCTTTAAAACATAACTATACGCAGTACATTATACCACACAAATTCACTAAATGAAGAAAATCTCTCAATCTTAAGGAAAACTTATGATATGATGTTGTCATGGCTAATGAATACACAATTGTAACTAAAGGCGGCGTGGGTGAGATAGTTGAGAAGAAGTCAAGATTCATCGCAACCGTAAGGCCCGTATCCGATGAAAAGGAGGCTGCCGCTTTTATTGAGGAAATGAAAAAGAAATACTGGGATGCCAGGCATAACTGCTCCGCATTTATAGCAGGAGACGTTACCAGGTGCAGCGACGACGGAGAGCCTTCGGGAACAGCGGGAAGGCCCATGCTTGAGGTGCTTATTAATTCCGGCCTTAAGGGCGTTGCAGTGGTGGTGACGAGGTATTTTGGCGGAGTGCTTTTAGGTACAGGAGGCCTTGTAAGGGCCTATCAGGCCGCCGTGAAGGAGGGCCTTAAGAATTCCGAGATGGGCAAAATGAGCCCCGGTTGTAGATACCTGGTTTTTACCGATTATAATGGCCTTGGTAAAATAAGATACGTCCTCTCCGAAGAGGGCATCGACCCGGATGACATTATATATAAGGAAGATGTGGAGATCCGATTTACCGCCTGGGAAGAGAACGAAAACAAGGTCTTGAAGGCCATAACGGAGTGTACCGCGGGAAAGGCCAAAACAGAGGAAATTGAGCGAGGTTTTTTCCTCAAAAAAATTGACAAGGAAACCTCGGTTTAGTATATTTATTTTTGGGTTTGTTCCGCACAGAATGGACCAAAATAGCATTTCGAAAGGTGGTGGTTTTATGAAGAGTCGAAGTACGAATACTGACAGCCCTGTTCCCCATATATGGGATAAAACCACTGAATTAATAGGAGAAATGCTATGGATGAGATTAAAGTATTAGACGAAATCATGGAGCTCCTTAAGACCAAGCAGTACACCGTGCTTCGCCAGAGACTCTCCGAAATCAATCATGCAGATATTGCGGATATTTTGGAGCAGATGGAAGAGGACGACAGACTGAAGGTTTTCAGGATTCTGCCCAAAGATTTGGCTGCTGATGTTTTTGCTTATCTTGAAGTCGACAACCAGCAGACCATCATTACTTCCTTATCAGATAAGGAAGCATCCAACATCATCAACAACCTCATGGCCGATGATGCTACTGACCTTTTGGAGGAGATGCCCGCAAGCGTAGTTAAGAGACTCCTTGCCGGCGCCAATGCCGAGACCAGAAGAGACATCAACCACCTGTTAAGATACCCTGAGCAGTCTGCAGGTAGCTTAATGACAGTGGAGTATGTGGACCTGAAGGAAGGTCAGACAGTCCAGGAAGCACTGGCGCGCCTCAGAAAGAACGGCGCAGACAGTGAGACCATTGAGACATTATACGTTCTTGACCCCAGCAGGAAGCTGGTGGGAATTGTCACTTTAAGAGATTTGCTTTTTGCCGATCCCGATTCAATAATCGGTGACATCATGGAAGAGAACGTTATCTCAGTAACGACTCTTACGGACCAGGAGGAAGTAGCTTCCCAGTTCAAAAAATACGACTTTACCGCAATGCCTGTTGTAGACAATGAGAACAGACTTGTAGGTATTATCACAGTCGATGATATCGTGGATATCATGGTTGAGGAGACCACTGAGGATATGGAGAAGATGGCAGCTATTATGCCTTCCGACAAGCCATACATCAGAACCGGTATCTTTGAGACATATAAGAAGAGAATTCCCTGGCTCCTTCTTCTCATGGTTTCCGCCACATTTACAGGAAAGATTATTCAGTCCTTTGAGGATGCACTGGCTGCCTGTGCGGTTCTTACAGCCTTTATTCCCATGCTTATGGATACAGGCGGTAATGCCGGCGGACAGGCTTCCGTTACCATCATCCGTGGACTTTCCCTGGATGAGATCGAATACAAGGACACGCTTAAGATTATCTGGAAAGAGATAAGAGTTGCCGTGCTTTGCGGTGTAACCCTGGCGCTTGCCAATTTTGCAAAGCTTATGCTTTTTGACAGAGTGGGACTTACGGTTTCACTGGTTGTGTGCCTGACCCTTGTTTTGGTTGTGGGCATGGCCAAGGTTGTGGGATGCACACTTCCTATAGCAGCCAAGAAACTGGGCTTTGACCCTGCAGTTATGGCGAGTCCCTTCATCACAACAATAGTGGATGCGCTGTCTTTGCTTGTTTATCTTAGAATAGCAACCAATCTTTTACACCTGTAGACATTTATATAAGGAATAGTTTCGTTTATGAACGACGTATTTGATACATGGAAATTGGGAGCCATGCTCTTAGATATAGTCATCGGCTTTGGCTTACCTCTTTCCCTTGCAATGCTTTTCAGAAAGAAATATAAGGTTAGAATCTCCGTATTAATTATCGGAATCGGAACATATATATTGGTTAACGGTATATTAAGCAGCGTTTTCGATGTGATAATTTATTACCTGCCAATATCCGGTTTCCTTAACAGTAATGATTCTGCATCTGCTATTTTCTATGGATTGTTCCACGGACTAATCCATTTTGGCGGTTACTATGCAGCAATGAGATTTCTCCTTAAGGGATATGATCGTAAGGAGAACGCTTTAATGTTCGGCGTTGGATTAAGCTTCATTGATGCCTTCTATTACAATGCTGTGGGAGGTTTCATGAATTTCCTTGTGGCCACCCAGGTAAATGAGTGGGGGCGTGAAGGCTATCTTGGCCGTTTTCAGGATGAAGCAAGAACCTATTCGGAGGATGTGGTCGACACTTTGGCAAACATGGGTATTTCCGAGATCGTTGGAAGTGTAATCTTCATGATTTTGGAAATGGGATTCATGATTGCAGCGTCTGTCCTTCTTTTCCAGGCAGTGAAAAGGGCGGGAAAGACTTACCTTTTATACACCGTGGCTGCGCTGCTTGTATTCTTTAACCTTATAATCTGTTTTAGAAGCGTTGAGATTCTGGGAGAGGTTTCCTACCTTGTCATTACCGGAGTTCTTACTGCGATTACAGGATTTGGTGCCTACATCTTCTACGGAGCAGACAAGGAAGAGATAAAGGGCAAAGGTGATTTGGCAGGATAATTGATAATGAATTAAACGCTCGGCTTTGCCGGGCGTTTTTTTGCCGAATAACGTTTTTCTTGCCAACAAGGGCCTATGGTGCTATACTGTAACAGTTTTGAGAAAATTTTAGCTTATTTGGATTTTGAAAGAAGAAGAGAAGATGAAGACTAAGAGAGAGGATATCAGAAACGTAGCAATTATAGCCCATGTCGACCATGGCAAAACTACCCTTGTTGACGAGCTTTTGAAGCAGAGCGGTGTTTTCAGAGACAACCAGGAAGTTGCAGAGAGAGTAATGGATTCAAACGATCTTGAGAGAGAGCGTGGAATTACCATTCTTTCAAAGAACACTGCAGTTACATATAAGAACACAAAGATCAATATCATCGACACCCCCGGCCATGCTGATTTCGGCGGAGAGGTTGAGCGTGTTCTTAAGATGGTTAACGGCGTAATCCTTGTGGTTGATGCCTTTGAGGGTGCTATGCCTCAGACCAGATTCGTGCTTCAGAAGGCCCTTGAACTTAAGCTTCCCGTAATTGTCTGCATCAATAAGATTGACAGACCTGAAGCAAGATGTGCCGAAGTAATAGATGAGGTTCTGGAGCTTTTTCTTGACCTTGATGCTGACGACGAGCAGCTTGACTGCCCCTTTGTATATGCATCTGCAAAAGAGGGAATTGCTTCTCTGGACCCCAATGTTAAGGGCACTGACATGAGTCCTCTTTTCGAAACAATCATAGATTACATTCCTGCTCCCGAGGGAGACCCCGAGGCAGGCACACAGGTACTTATCAGTACCATAGATTACAACGAGTACGTTGGCCGTATCGGCGTTGGTAAGGTTGACAACGGTAAAGTTGCCGTTAACCAGGAGGTTATGATTGTCAATCACCATGAGCCCGATAAGCTGCGTAAGGTAAAAATCAGCAAGCTTTACGAGTTTGACGGACTTAACAAGGTGGAAGTGAAGGAAGCAAATATCGGTTCCATCGTTGCCATATCAGGTATTCAGGATATTCACATCGGAGATACTTTGTGTTCTCTTGAGAATCCTGAACCCATTCCTTTCCAGAAAATTTCTGAGCCCACCATTTCAATGAATTTCATTGTAAACGACTCACCTCTTGCAGGTCAGGAAGGCAAGTATGTAACCAGCCGTCACTTAAGAGACAGACTCTTTAAGGAGTTAAACACAGACGTTTCTCTTCGTGTTGAAGAGACAGATACCACTGAGGCATTCAAGGTATCGGGACGTGGTGAACTTCATCTTTCCGTTCTTATTGAGAACATGCGCCGTGAAGGATATGAATTCGCAGTAAGCAAGGCTGAGGTTATTTATCACGAAGATGAGAGAGGCAAGAAGACCGAGCCCATGGAACTTTGCTATGTGGATGTTCCTGATGAGTTTTCCGGTACGGTTATCGAGAAGCTTTCTCAGAGAAAAGGTGAATTAAAGAACATGGGAGCAGGAGCAGGCGGATATACCCGTCTTGAGTTCTCCATTCCTTCCCGTGGACTTATCGGATACAGAGGAGAATTCCTTACCGATACAAAGGGTAACGGAATTATCAACACCATTTTTGACGGATATGGCCCTTATAAGGGAGATATCCAGTATCGTAAGCAGGGTTCACTTATTGCATTTGAGGCGGGTGAAGCAATCACCTATGGCCTTTATAATGCTCAGGAGAGAGGAACTCTCTTCATCGGACCCGGCGAGAAGGTTTACTCCGGCATGATTGTGGGACAGAACGGTAAGGCAGAGGATATCGAGCTTAACGTTTGTAAGAAGAAACAGCTTACCAACACCCGTTCATCAAGTGCGGATGAAGCTCTTCGTCTTACACCTCCCAAGGTTCTTTCTTTGGAGCAGGCCCTTGAATTCATCGATACAGACGAGCTTCTTGAGGTTACACCTCAGTCCCTTCGTATAAGAAAGAAAATACTTGATCCCATGCTCAGAAAGCGTGCTGCAATAAAGGCTGCACAGGCCTGATTCACCTGACCCTTGACCGTGTGCGCCGTTTTCAATATTATATAGTATATAAGTAATAGTTAATGTAGGGGTCACATTAATGTTAAATGATGATGAATTATACAAGAACTATTTGGAAGGCAATAAGGCCTGTGGGGATGAACTTATGCTTCGGTATGCGGACAGCCTCACAGCTTATTTGAACGCCTTTCTTAAAAATATGGAAGACGCTGAAGATCTGATGCTTGAGACCTTCACGGTTATTCTTGTGGATAAGCCTAAGATTGGAGAGGGGTGCTTCAGGGCTTATCTCTACAAGGTGGCCAGACATAAAGCATGCAGACTTTGGAGAAAGAAAGTTAAACAAAGCGAGTTCTTTGTGCCTCAGGATGATGAGGACGGAGAGAACGTGATGGAGAATGTGGCTTCTGAAAGCGGTCAGCCCGAGGATGAGTTCTTGCGGGGAGAACTTGGGTACACCGTGCGGAAATGCCTTAATATAATCGCGCCTCAGTACAGGGAGGCTCTGTGGCTTATCTACGGCACAGGCCTTAACTATGAGCAGGCTGCGGGGGTCTTGGGATGTAGCAGGAAGAGAGTCGACAATCTTTTGTTAAACGGAAGACGGGCTCTCAAGGCTGAGCTGGCAAAAGAAGGGATTACGCACAATGTTTGAGTTTTCCGAGAATACAGTTCAGGTACTTGTCTTAAGTGCCTGCGTGGGAGTGGCATTTTACCGCTCCATCAGATTCCGTGATAAGTCATCAATCTTGCTATTGTTTTTTAACGGAAGTTATCTTATGGGAGATCTGTATTGGCAGGTCTGCCTCTATTATTTTGGCGAATCGCCTGAATTACCCGTTATTTCTGATTTGAGCTGGTATGGCTCTTTTATGTTTTTGATTATTCTTATTCGTACAGAACTGGCTGAATCCGGAGTGAAAAAGAAAACACCGGGGAGCACCACCAAGAAAATTCTGCCATTCCTTGCCTTTGTATTTACAGGAGGACTGGCTGTTTTTTTCATACAGTACGGACAGATAACCGCAAATATCCTCTATGCCATTTTCTTCGGGCATATTCTTTACCTGGTTTTCAATATTTACTTTAACTATGAGAAGCCCACAACGAGGCTTAAATATGTATGTATTCTTGCCTTTATTTTCTGCCTGGGCGAGTACGGAGCTGCCACGTCATCCTGCTTCTGGGAGCATGAGAGCATATCAAATCCCTACTATTGGTTTGATATGGTTATGACCATGAGTTTCCCCTTTTATTTCGTTATTCCGGAACTTGCGGAGAGGGAGGTGGAATCATGAGGTCCATGGAGAACATCTACATATGCCTTGCATCCCCCATTGTAGTATCCATTCTTTGCTTAAGGCGTGAATGGCGAAAATCTATGATTTTCATCCTTGCGGGTATGACAGGATATTTGCTGGCAGCTTACGTAACCAGCTTCTTTGCGGGATTAATAGGATGTGATACCGTAATCACTTCCCACGCAATATCTCCCGCGGTAGAGGAGGTAATTAAGTTTTTACCAATCGTATTCTACCTGCTGGTTTTCGAGCCAAAGAGAAGAGATTGCTCCAATGCGCTGCTTCTTGTGGCAGTGGGATTTGCAACTTTCGAAAATGTAGTTTTTATGACATATTATGGGGCAGCGGACCTTTTGGATGTTCTTATCAGAGGCTTCGGAACCGGTGCCATGCACGAGCTTTGCTGCTGTACCGTGGCCCTGGGAGTCTTCCTTTTGTGGGATCAGCCCTGGCTTCGAGCCATGGGAACCTTTGCTTTCCTTTGCACCGCCATTACTTTCCACGCGATTTTTAACATCGTGGTAAGCGGTTCGACCTTCAGTATGTGGGTGGGAAGCGCTATTCCCATAACTATTTTTGGTATATATTTAGCATTCTTCCACAAAAAGCTATAGTTAAATTTGTGCAGTTTTTACTTAGGAATCTTATTAGGAAAAGGACTCTATATATATGAAGGACCATATATGGAGAGGGTAGAGAGGAGACAAAATTCATGACAAATGAAGAACGTATTTTGTCACTTCATCAGAAAATGAATAAGCGCCGCGTTATGAAAGAACGTAGAGTTAACAGGGCGCTGGGGGCCGGCAGTCTTGCACTGCTCGGAATTGTTATCGCCGTTATCTCTCGTGAGCAGGTGCTCTACGGAGGAACGTCTGCCGGAACATATACCGGTTCCACATTCGTTTTTCAGAATGCAGGAGGTTATGTGCTTCTTGCCCTAGCAGCCTTCATGCTGGGGGTAGTCATAACAGTACTTTGCATTCGGATGAAGAAACGTAACCAGGAAGAGGGAAAAGAAGAATGAGAGTAGCTGTGAATACAGAAATCTTTTTCTGGTAGAGGAAGACGACCGCATTTTGATTCTCCTACGGTACAGGCAACGTATGGCACAGGCGTGGGCTGTACTGTGGGAGGTGCGGAGGTCTTATCCTAAGCGATTTAACCAAAGCAGTGCATAGCCACACTGCTTTTTTTAGTGTAAAATAATACCATGTCCACTGACGACGAATTATACAATAGATACGTAAACGGCGAACGTCACGCCGGTGATGAGCTTTTGTTAAGATACGACAATATGCTCGTTGCCTATATAAATTCTCTTGTGGGGAATCTTTATGATGCGGAAGATTTGATGATTGAAAGCTTCACGGTAATCTTTGCAGACAAGCCAAAGATTAACCCCGGAAACTTCAAGGCATATCTTTTCAGAATCGCTCACAACAAGGCCTGTAAACTTCTTAAACACAGAAACAGACTTAAACTTGTGACTATGCCTAATGAAACAGACATTACTGATGATGAACAGATTTCCGCCGCTGCCAGGGAGGAAACCCGAGCTGAGACACTTATTGCAAAGGGCCTGACACCCGAGGAAGCCATCTGGAACGATGAGAGGAATAAGATTTTACACCAATGTCTCGAAAGAATAGCGCCCCAGTACAGGGAGGCCTTGTGGCTTTTGTACGGGACGGGATTATCTCATGAACAGGCGGCTAAGATTCTTGGCTGCAACAGGAAGCGGATTAACAATCTGATTACAAATGGCAAAATCAGACTCCGCTCAGAACTCGAGAAGGAAGGAATTGCTTATGAGGACATCTGAAGAAAGAATAAAGGAAGTGTTCAGGCAGGTAGATGAGAGAAACAAGGCCAAGGCCCACAGAAACTACATAGTGGGAACCGTGGCAACCTTCGTTGCCAGTTTACTCATACTGGTTGTTTCGGGAGTGGCTTTATCAAAGGTTTACATGGAACCTAACGGTCTTGCTCCTACAGGAGCCACAGGAAGCATATTTGCACAGGGCAGTGCTCTTGGCTATGTGCTGATTGGGATATTGTCTTTTTGTCTGGGAGTTACTTTCGCACTGTTCTGCTATCGACTTAAGAACAAATCTGATAAATCTGATGAAGGGATAAAAGATGATTGAGACCATTGAAAATGCGTTTCAAGGGGGAGTAGTAGGGGTTTGCACGTTGATAGCCCTGGCCACGGCGCTAAAGAAGCGTGACCGGTCCTGGGCCATGCTCTTTTTCTTCTATGCAGATTACCTTTTTGGTAACCTGTTCTGGCAAATTTGCCTTATGTATTTTGGCAAAACCCCCCGTATCACAATTGTATCTGACCTTAGCTGGTACGCAGCCTTTCTGTTTTTGTATCTCCTTATGAAGATGGAGGGAGATAAGCTTGAAAGAAGGACCGTGGGTATCGGGAAGATTGCGCCCTATGCCGCCTTTCTTTTTACATTTGGAATGGCTGTTTTTTTCATGCAAATCGGCGGGTATGTGTCGAACCTTATCTATGCCGTTTTCGCGGGACTTATGATTTACCAGGCCCTTAACGGCCTGTTCCTTTCTGAGAATATAAGGCAAAAACGCAGACTCTCCTTCCTTTGCACCGTTGCACTTTTATTCATGATTTTCGAGTATGGTTCCTCTGTGGCATCCTGTTTCTGGAATTCCCCGGTGGCCAAGAATTTATATTATGTAAGCGATTTGCTTATGACCCTTACATTCCCTTTGTTTATGCTGGCACTTAAAAGGGAGGTGGAGTCATGATATACATAGAAAACACCTATATCTGCCTTGTGGCACCTTTGCTTCTGGTTTGTCTGATTCTCAGAAAAAGAACCGGAAGATCCCTTTTGTTTATAATATTCGGCATGACAAGCTGTTTGCTTTCAGCCTATGTCAGCACCCTCTTCGCAGGGTTAACCCAAACGGACATGGCAGAAGCCACCTATCAGATATCTCCGGCGGTGGAGGAGATAATGAAGTTTTTGCCAATGCTGTTCTATTTGCTGGTGTTTAATGCGGACAAGAAGAGCGCCGTTAGCGGAATGATGTTAATAGCCGCGGGCTTTGCCACATTTGAAAATGTGTGCTACCTGACAGCCAACGGCTCCGAGGATTTGGTAAGTTTGCTTATCCGTGGCTTTGGAACCGGAGCCATGCACATCGTATGCGGCATGGTTGTGGCCATTGGCCTCTATCTTTTGTGGGAGCATCCATGGCTTCGGGCCGTGGGAACCTTCGCCGTCATATGCTTCGCTATCACGGGTCACGCGATGTTTAACGTCATAGTCGGCCGGCCGGGCTTAAGCCTCTGGATCGGCAGTGCCCTACCGATTACAATTTTAATAATTTTTTACTTAGTACTTTTCCCTCTTACTGACACTTAGTTAGTAGAGGGAAGTTTTTTTATACAAACAAGTACACAGGAAGGAGGAATGTTGATGACAGGAGAAGAGCGGATAGCTGAACTCCACAGACGCGTACGCGAAAGAAACAGGATGAGAGAGCGCTATTTGACCAATGCTCTAGGGACAGTAGCTTGTGCGCTATTCTTAAGCGTGTTGGTTATGATTTCCGAAGAGGGGGCCCATACCGGGGCATTGGCGGGAATATATAGCGGCTCAACTATGCTTTTTGGAAACGCAGGAGCATATGTGCTTACAGCCGTTGTGGCTTTTATGCTTGGAGTCGTGATTACGGCTTTAATAAAGCATTTTTATAAAGATGAAGAGAAAAATGGAGGGAAATGAAAGATGAAGAAGTTTGTTGAGGGGAGTAAGCCTATTGGGAAGCGTATGATTTCCGCGCTTCTTTGCGTTTTACTTGCAGCACTTTGCGTAATTACGGTACCTCAATTGTCAACTAAGGCTTCTGCAAGAATTGTGGTGGATAAGAACATTACAGGACTTGGGACAGGAGCTATAGGGAATCCGATTGCACCGGGGGAGCCGGGAGATACTTCTGGGTGGACAGGGAGCTATGTTTATTATGGAACGTACAGTGGAGACGTCATGAAGTATCGAGTGCTTGATAAGGATGCCACTGAGTTTGGTGGAAATACCATGCTTTTGGATTGTGACAGTATAATAACAGACAAGTACTTTTATTTTGATGCAACACACGTGATTTTCACTAACGTATGGAATGACAGTGATATTAAAACTTGGCTTAACGGTAATGAATTCTATGGAGATACAGATGTTTTTTCTGTACAGGAGAAAGGTGCGATAGCAAGCAGTGTAAAAGGATTAGCTGTATTTGGAGATGGGAATGGGAGTCATTTAATGGGATATGCTCCGTTAACAGGTGAGCACATTTTTCTGCTTGATGCTAAGGAAGCAACGAGGACTTCATATGGATATGCGAATGCATTAAATGGGGATGAAAACAGAAGTAAGTCCGTCGCTGAATCATCATCATGGTGGTTACGGTCGCCCGAATTGGATGACCCTTTGTATGCGGGCTCTGTGGAAACAGAAATTCAAGTAAATTTCGTAGACGGCGTTCCTCGTGGTGTAAGCCCGGCCTTTAATTTAGACCTGCAATCAATAATCTTCTCATCTTTAGTTTCAGGTACTGAAGGAAGCGTTGGCGCGGAATATAAACTGACAATAAAAGACGCAGATATGACCATTGCGCAGACGGAAGATTCCGATGTAACAAGAGAAGGAAACGTGGTTACTGTTCCATATACAATTACCGGATCTAACGCTGATACTGCCACCAGAGTATCTGTCCTTCTGACAGACAATGCATACAGTGCGGGAACAGCTGTAACGAGCGGATATAATTATCAAGAACTTTCCGTTAGTTCATGGGGCACATCCGGCACAGGAACATTTACTTTACCATCGGAATATGAAGATAAAATTTGTGGAACGGATTACTATGCGTACATTCTTGCAGAGAATGTAAACTCTGCATATAGTACAGACTATGCATCAGTACCCACACCGATATCCGTACCCGCAGTTTCAGGCGGAAGTTCGGGCCCTGTCACAACACCTATAGTTATTACGGTGAACACATCGGAGGGAGAACAATCGACTGAAGGAAACTCTTCAAATACTGAAAAAGACTGGCTTGAAATCGTGGATGATGCAATCGACGAAGCCATAAAGAAAGGGGATTCTCAGACTATTTATCTTTGGGGGGTAACAGGTCTTCCCGTTATAACTATGAGAAAGCTTAAGGATAATCCCCAGATAACCCTTGTCCTTAACTATACCTATGAAAACGTGGAATACAATGTCACTATCCCAGGTAAGAACGTGGTAGTGGACGATACCATCCCCTGGTACGGCCCACTATACCTCAATAAATATTATAGTTAGGTGCAATTGGGGCCTGCTTTTTGCACCTAAATAAAAAACTCTCTTCGTAACTAAAAATAGCAAAATTGTGTGACAAAATGAGTTATAATGTAAAGTAATCACACAGAAAAGAGGGCATGATATGAACGAGGTTACGAGACGGGAGTACGAAGGTTTTATCCTGCAGAACAGAGCTAAAGTTAACAGATACCTGAATATAGCGCTTTTATGCTTCACCATAACGGGTCCGGCCATAGCCCTCGGGATTAAGGCGGGTTTTTTCCCGGATGTAGAATACATAGCGTGTCTTGTGATTTCACTCTACGTACTTGGCATGTCGTTAATTCATTATATTTTGATGAAGAAAATGCCCAAGTCTCTTTTTACCGCTCTATTCGCATTGACCGCTTTGGATATACTCCTGGTTTACATGACATATTCCCATGTAAACATCTTTTTAACCTGGTTTCTTGTACCGGTATTGAGTCTTCTCTTTTGTGATAAAACAATTCTATTCTATTCAGTGTGTTTAAATTATGTTCTGATGTTTACAACCACATGGCTGACGGCGCCCTATCAGGTTGCATTAAGGGATGACTATGTGGATGCCATTGCATATTTCAGGGATGTAATGGGCGGTTATACAATAGAAACCGTCATTCTTTCCATAAGTGCCTATATGATAGGCAAGCTGACTGAGGATCACTACAGAGAACTCTTCAGGCAATATGGAAGGATTAAAAGTCATGAGAAGGAAATGGGCGAGAAGATGAAACTTCTTGAATCCATGGTTGAAATCTATGACAACGTCAACTACATCAACTTCATTGACAGTACAGAAATGTCCTTAAGAGATGATATGAATACAAAACATGGCATTGATATGTCCACTCAGACCCATACCATAGTGAGTCAGGGCATTAAGGCCAATGTAATGCCTGATCAGATGGAGGCATATCTTAACTTCACGAACATCAAAACAGTTCGCGCCCGTCTTTCGCAGAAAAAGATTATAAGTGCGGACTTTATAGACGTGGTAAAAGGCTGGTTCAGAGCTCAGTATATTACTGTGGATTCAACCATTGACGGAATACCCAACAGCATTATTTTCACAACTCGAAATGTAGATGACGAGAAACGACGTGAAGAGCATCTCATCAGAATTTCAATGACGGATGAGATGACCAGATTATATAACAGAAGATGTTATGATGAGGATTTGGATGAGTACAGGAAACTTGAGAGCCTTGAGGAGGATTTTGTCCTGTTCTCTGTTGATGTTAACGGTCTTAAGAACGTTAATGATACCAAAGGTCATGCTGCAGGTGATGAGCTTATTAAAGGCGCAGCCAACTGCCTTGCCCTCATAATCGGGCATAAGGGTAAAGCCTACAGAACCGGCGGAGATGAATTTATGGCCATTGTCCACACAGATAATCCGGAGGAGCTTCGTGAGGAAATTCAAAAGAAGGCTTCTGAATGGCACGGTGTCTATATTGATAAGGTTACTTTATCTGTGGGTTACGCTACGACTAAAGAGCACATAGAGGCTAAAGTAGATGAGCTTGAGCGCCTTGCTGACGCCGATATGTATCTGGAGAAAGAAAAATACTATAAATCTTTGGGAATAGACCGAAGAAGATAATAATCTTACATAGAGATTACTTTAATCCAAACAAAGCAAGAAACATCTGTTTAAGGTGTTTCTTGCTTTTTTCTTCTTTGGGAGCTAAGGGCGCGGGATGGGTATACTCGTCGATTAACGCCTTCTCAGCGGCGTACTCGTCGTAGTTACCGAAGTAATCCGAAGCCTTGGTTCCGTATTCGTTTGTGGGGGAATTGTATTCAGACATAATTTCTCCCCTATTTCATATGTACATCGATCTGAGGGAATGCAATCTCAATTCCCGCATCGTCAAAGGCACACTTGATTTCCTTGTTAAGAAGTCTCTTTCCTGTAAAAATATCAGCCTCTTTAACATCCGCAACAAATTTAAGAACTACGGATGAGTCAGCCAGATTATCGACTCCGAGATAAGTGATATCACCCTTGAAAATCTTGGAATTGCGTTCCTTGATATCTGCAAGAATATCATCAATCACTTCGTCGATCTTTCTTAAATCTGTGGCATAGGAAACACCCACTTCAACAACAGCAACGGAAGTGCTCCTTGAGCGGTTCAATACATTCTTGATATCAGAGTTATTGATAATCTTTAAATTCTTACCCATATCCCTGATGCCGGTAGTACGTATTCCGATAAAATCCACGGTTCCTCTGAAACCGTCAACCTCGATGATATCCCCAACATTAAACTGGTTCTCAAATATAATGAAAAGTCCGGTAACCAGATCGGCCACAAGACTTTCGGCTCCAAAACCGACTACCAAAGCTACGATTCCGACACCGGCAAAGACTGTGCCTACTCCAACACCAAGGATTGTCAATACCCAGCATATTCCAACCAAAACAGCTGCATATCTTACGACGCTGGCCAGAACGGTAATCAGCGTATTTGCTCGGCTGTTCTTCCTTGGAATCAGCTTGATTATAATCTGCGCCAGGGAGTTGAAAGCGTACGTGAATGCTATGGCTATGATAACTCTTAAGACGGTCTGAAAGTTGAAATGAATGACCCCTCCAAACCCCGGCAGCTCATCGAAGGCCCCGGTGAGGTTTCCCAGCAATCCACTGGAACCTAAGACTATAGCGGCTACGATTAAGCCTATGATATTGCCTTTTATCTTAAATTTGCTCTTAAACTTATCTGCGGTACCCTTTTTACTTTTAGTGTTAGTTGTCATCTTATGTTTGATTTCCCTTCTGTTCCCTTCATTGGATATCTAACGCAACCTAATTTTACCACACATCCTCAAATAGTATATAACATAACAGATAAAAAATAATGTTGACATAAGCAAACACATAGTGTATTGTTTAACACAAGATAGAGGTTGCGTGATTCATCAGTACCTCTGCGGATGCGGCAGACGCAAGTGAAGCAGAGCGAAAGGGATGAACGCCGAAAGATAGGTTTCTGCAGACCGATTCTTGGGCATTGAGTGAATAATTCAATGACTGTCATCTAATAAGTAGATGGGGCGCTATCATTTGAAGGATTTATTTCCTGTGTGTGCGCCTGCTTTGATAAGCAGGTTTTTTTGTACTCAAAATGAAGCTATAGCCCTTATTTCAAAATAAGGAGGACATGAAATGTCAGTATTTAAAGGAGCGGCGGTTGCAATCGTAACCCCCATGAATCAGGATGGAAGCGTTAATTATGATGAGCTCGCTAAATTGATCGAGTTCCAGATCGCAAATTCCACCGATGCTATTGTTATTTGCGGAACCACAGGTGAGGCATCCACACTTTCCCACGAGGAACACCTGGATGTTATCAAGTATTGCGTGGAAGTGGTTAACAAGAGAGTTCCCGTTATCGCTGGAACAGGCTCCAACAGCACAGAGACCGCAATTTATCTTTCAACTGAGGCGGAGAAATACGGAGCAGATGCACTTCTTCTCGTATCTCCCTACTATAACAAAGCCACACAGGGCGGATTATATCAGCACTTTAAACAGACAGCCGATGCGGTTAAAATCCCCTGCATCCTCTACAACGTTCCCGGAAGAACCGGATGTAACATCCTTCCTGCAACAGTTGTGAAACTTTGCACAGATGTGAAGAATATTGTAGGTATCAAGGAAGCAAGCGGAAACATTTCTCAGATTGCTAAGCTGGCTGCTTTGGCGGATGGAAAGGTTGAGATTTACTCAGGAAACGACGATCAGATTGTTCCCATTCTCTCCCTTGGAGGACTTGGAGTTATCTCCGTTCTTTCAAACGTTGCTCCCAAGCAGACCCATGATATCTGCCAGAGCTTCTTTGACGGAGATACAGCGAAGGCTGCTAAACTTCAGTGCCAGGCAATTGAGCTTATTGATGCACTGTTTTGTGAGGTTAATCCCATCCCCGTTAAGAAGGCAGTTTCACTTCTTGGCTACAACGCAGGTCCTTTGAGACTTCCCCTCACAGAGATGGAGCCTGACCACGTTGAAGTTCTTAAGAAAGCCATGAAAAACTACGGAATTCTCTAATCTTTGATATAAGAGGTGGAAGATGGTACGAATGATAATGAACGGCTGCAACGGAAAGATGGGTCAGACCATCACGAACCTTGTGGCCGAGGATAATGATATCGAGATTGTGGCAGGAATCGATGCCTTCAATCCTGAGAGCAAGACTTACCCCGTTTACGCAAGCCTTTCCGAATGTAAGGAGGATGCGGAGGTACTGGTGGATTTTTCCTCACCGAAAGCACTGGATGACGTTCTTTCTTATTGTGTAGGCAAAAACGTCCCTTGCGCCCTTTGCACCACAGGCCTTACCGAGGAGCAGATTGCACAGGTAAATGAGGCAAGTAAGAAGGTGGCAATTCTTCGTTCAGCCAACATGTCTCTCGGAATCAACATGCTTCTTAAGCTTCTTAAGGAAGCCACAAGAACTCTGGCTCCTGCAGGATTTGATATTGAGATTGTGGAGAAGCATCACAACCTTAAGAAGGATGCCCCCAGCGGAACAGCTTTGGCGTTAGCAGATTCCATCAACGAAGAATTAAACAAAGAGTATGAATATGTATTTGACCGTTCCACAAGGAGCGAGAAGCGTCCGGTAAAAGAAATCGGGATAAGTGCAGTAAGAGGTGGCACAATACCGGGCGACCATGATATAATTTTTGCGGGGAATGATGAGGTTATCACTTTTTCCCACAGAGCTTACTCAAAGGGAGTATTTGCAAAAGGAGCGATTGAGGCAGCCAAGTTCCTCAAAGGAAAGGGTCCCGGCCTGTACGATATGTCTGACGTTATAGGCTAGATTTAAAAGGTGAAGGATAATGCAATTTAGACCGTGTATTGATATTCACGATGGTCATGTTAAACAAATTGTCGGCAGTACTCTGAAGGACAGAGGTGAAGTAAGGGAAAACTTCATCTCCGATCAGGGTGCGGAGTACTACGCCGGCTTGTATAAAGATTTGGGGCTTAAGGGCGGACACATTATTATTCTGAATAAGATGGGTACGCCTGAATATGAGGCCTCGAAAGAGGAAGCCGTTAAAGCGCTTAAGGCCTATCCGGGAGGACTCCAAATAGGTGGTGGCATCGATGCCGACAGTGCTGCGGCTTTTTTGGATGCCGGCGCCAGCCACGTAATTGTGACAAGTTATGTTTTCAAGGACGGCCTTATCAATTACGAAAATTTAAAGAAACTTTATGAAGCTGTGGGAAAAGAGCATATAGTCCTGGATCTCAGCTGTAAATGGACGCCTTTAGGATATGTGATTGCCACAGACAGATGGCAGAAATTAAGCCATATTTCAATAACAGAGGCTTTACTTGAGGAACTGGGTGCATATTGTGACGAATTCCTTATTCACGCTGTTGATGTGGAAGGAAAGGCTGAAGGTATTGAGAAGGATCTGGTTGAAAGCCTGGCAGCCTGGGAGACTTTGCCCGTCACCTATGCCGGTGGGGTTCATTCCTACGATGACATCACACTCTTAAAGGAGATGGGTGACTCGAAACTGAATGTCACCGTCGGCAGCGCATTGAAGATATTCGGCGGCGAGCTGGAAATCGAAGAAATATTGAAATTACTTTAGACGAAAAAAGGGATTGGCATCTGCCAATCCCTTTACTTCTTAATCATCTGACCAAATCGTTACTTCTAATAAAAAAATCAAAAAACAAAATTTCCAATTTATATATTAAAAACAGGTTAGGTTATCCGATTAATAGCGCTGTAAGAGTAAATCTTAGAGCTTTGTTACGTTTACAGCCTGAGGTCCCTTCTCGCCGTTAACAACATCGTACTCAACAGCCTGGCCTTCTTCGAGAGACTTGAAGCCTTCCATGTTAAGACCTGAGTAGTGTACGAATACGTCGTTTCCAGCCTCATCAGAGATGAAACCGTAACCTTTTTGGTTGTTAAACCATTTCACTGTACCTTTGTTCATTATAGAATACCTCCGGAAAATAAAAAAAATAAATATGTTGCACCATTACAACATCATCATTTTATCATTAAATTTTCTAAAAGTAAAGAAAATTCAAGCAGAACCGTTGATTTTTTTGTACACTTGTGCTAAACTCCTCGGTAACTGACAAGACAGTGGACATTACAGCTGTAAATGCAGTGAGCAAACATTATGGGAGAGAGAGTATGAAAAAATTAACCAGGTTTTTGAATGAAATCTTCATCGATGGATTAAGCGGAATGGCCCTGGGCCTTTTCTCTACGCTTATTATCGGAACCATCATCGCCCAGATCGGAACCTTGATCGGGGGAGATGCAGGAGTTTATATAGGAGCGGTTGCCAAGGTGGCCAAGACTCTTACAGGTGCGGGAATTGCTGTGGGAGTGGCAAGCAAATTTAAAGAGGGCCCTCTCGTTACCGTATCAGCTGCTGTGGCAGGCATGATTGGGGCTTTTCCGGGTGTTACTGCCATGGAAGGATATACATTGGGAGCTCCCGGTGAACCTTTAGGTGCATTTATTGCAGCAATTGTTGCAATTAAATTGGGACACCTTGTGGCAGGCAAAACAAAAGTGGATATTCTCATTACACCCCTTGTGGCTATCGGTACCGGAGCAGTTGCCGGTTTTATCATGGGACCTCCCATCAGTAAATTTATGGCATTCTTGGGTAACCTTGTAAATATCAACGTGGAAGCGCATCCTATTGTGGGCGGAATAATAGTATCCGTTCTTATGGGTATGATTCTTACACTTCCCATCAGTTCGGCTGCCATCGGAATTTCCATGGGTATTTCGGGACTGGCTGCAGGTGCGGCTACAATCGGATGCTGCTGTAACATGGTTGGTTTTGCTGTGGCAAGCTTCAGAGAGAATGGATTTGGAGGTCTTGTTGCACAGGGCGTAGGAACAAGCATGCTTCAGGTTCCCAACATTGTCAAAAAGCCCATTATCTGGCTCCCTGCAATAATATCAAGTGCCGTTCTCGGCCCCATCGCCAGCGCAGTGCTTAAAATGACAAGTACTCCTGTGGGTTCAGGAATGGGTTCTGCCGGTTTTGTAGGGCAGATTGCAGCCTACGGTTCAATGGTTGAGGGCGGAATGGCTCCGGGTCTTGCCATTTCTCTTATAGTAATAATGCACTTTGTGCTTCCGGGAGTTGTTGCTTTTGCCATATCCGAAGTTATGCGTAAAGCCGGACTTATTAAGGGTGGAGACATGAAACTTGATACTTAAGTATCGTCAAATGTTACAAAGTTGTTAAATTTCCTGTACGAAACAAGTCATCTGTGGTAAAATTATTAAAGTTTGCCGGAGGTGACTTTTTTGGATTATTTTTTCAGTAAGAAACACAAGCAAAAGAAAACCCGCTACATTGTATTTACTACCAATGAAGCCGATGGCGAGGTTAAACAGATAAAACTGAATAACGGATTATACGGATTCCTTGTTGTTCTGTTCTGCGTAATACTTGGAGCAATGATCGGATTTGGAATATATGAAGGAAGAATCTACGATTTCTTCGCGAAACAAAGCATTGAAAACGCCAGAGCAATCGAAGATCTGTCTCTGGAGAAAGCCAGACTCGAGATAGAGAACGAAGAACTGGGAGACAAGGTCAAACTCTTAAGTGAGACACTTAATTCCAAGGTACAGGCTGAAAACGCACTTAATGCAGAGAGGGAGCAGATGCATATCCCCTCGGAATTCCCTTTGACGGGTTCGGCTCAGGCCAAGGAAACGGATACCATAACAGCCATTGCAGACATGCTTTTTGAAGCCACCGGTGCGGTTATTCAGCATCCCGGACAGGCTCAGGCAATCGGAGATCCCATAGTGGTTTTTACCGCGGAGGAAGGATCTACGGTGGTTGCATCAGGTTCCGGAACAGTAATTCTTGTTGATGAAGATGTCAATTATGGAAATCAGGTAGTTATCGACCACGGTAACGGATACATTTCCTACTACCTTAACGAGGGAACTCCCAAGGTTAAGGAGGGAGATGAGGTTACCCAGGGCGATTTAATATATGTAATCGGCTCAGAAAACACTACATTGGGTTATCAGATTAAGCAGGACGACGCTTACATCAACCCCATGGATTTGATTTCTATAAGCGGCTAACACGGAGGAGGAATATATGATGAGAAAGAAGTACAAATTTGACGGCAAAGTTAGCACAATTATTTGTAAGGGTGCAGTACTTGGCGGAGATTTCAGCGCTCCCGATTCAGCAAGAATTGACGGTGAAGTTAAAGGCGGCGTTGTGGTAAAGGGTCTTTTGATTCTTGGTGAGAAGGCCATTGTCAACGGAGACATTGATGCTGAAGCAGCTATGATCGGCGGAACCGTTAACGGAAACATTAAGGCTAAAGGCAAAGTTCAGCTTATGGACACAGCCAAGGTTATGGGCGACATCACAACAGAAGTTCTTGTTGTGGATGAGAAGGCAGTTTTCAACGGCCGTTCAACCATGTCAGGTGAGGCTCCTTCAGAAGAGAAGCCTGCAGAAGAAAAGCAGGAGGAGAAGAAGGAACCCAAGAAGAGAGGCAGAAAGCCTGCTGAGCCTAAGGAAGAGGTTAAGGAAGAAGCCAAAGAAGAAGCTAAAGAGGAAGCGAAAGCTGAATAATTTTTTGCAACAAAAGAGCGGGCATTTGCCCGCTTTATTTGTTTAGCTTTATTTCTTTCCCAATCTGTCAAAGGTCATATCGTAGCCATCATTTCCGTAGTTAAGCGATCTGTTAACACGGCTTATGGTAGCGGTGGAAGCTCCGGTCTTCTCAGCAATTTCCAGATATGTTCTGTGTTCTCTGAGCATTGCGGCAACTTCGAAACGCTGTGAAAGTGAAAGAAGTTCATTAACTGTACACAGATCTTCGAAAAAGCTGTAGCACTCATCCCTGTCTTTCAAAGTAAGGATGGCATCAAATAAGAAATCAACAGCTTCTGTCTTAATCTTTTTGTTCATAACGTTACCTCACTTATATTTGTAACTCATAATTACATTCCCAATACATCCACATTTTAACATACTAAAGTTTTAAAGTAAAGAACAATGTGTGAAATTTTGCGACAACTCTCCTTGCAACGTGGTTTCAAATACTGTATCATATAATAGCGACAGCGCACAAAGGGAGGATCGGAACATGACACTTGACATGGAGGATTTATTAAACAGTATAGTAGACAGCGTTGAGCGGATAGACTGTATTAAACTGGACGATATTCCGGATATAGATCTTTATATGGACCAGGTAACTACGCTCATTGACGGTAAGTTAAGAAGCACCACCAGAAATCCGGGGGATGACAAGATTCTTACCAAGACAATGATTAACAACTACACCAAGAATGACTTGCTGCCTCCGCCCGTAAAGAAGAAATATACCAAGGAGCACGTTCTTTTGCTTATCTTCACATACTATTTTAAGAGCATGCTTTCAATTAATGATATACAGGCCATGCTGGCTCCCATTATAGACGGCTATTATGACGGCAAGGGGGCTTTGACCCTTGAAGAAATCTACAGGGAGATTTTCTCCATGGAGAGGGAGCAGGTTAAGATTTTACAGGATGATGTTGTTGAAAGATTCAACAGAGCCAAGCAGACCTTCGTTGGAGAAAAGGAAGAGGATAAGGAGATTCTCCAGAGATTTTCTTTCCTTTGCATGCTGTGCTTCGATGTGTTCACCAAGAAACTTATGATGGAGAAGATAGTGGACGGAATGATGACCGAGCAGAAAGCCAAGGAAGAGAAAAAGGAAAACAAGAAGGCCGACAAGAAATAACAGGGGTTCGAAAAACATCGACATGCCCCTCAAATTGAGGTATAATATATGGGCGTGCAGTTGATTTTTCTCAATTGTCACGCAGAATATCGAAAGCAATTACAGGAGGATATTTCAAATGGGAATTTTAACCAGATTTAAGGACATTATGAGCGCAAACATCAACAGCTTACTTGACAAGGCTGAAGATCCTGAGAAGATGATTGATCAATATTTAAGAAATCTTGAGAGCGATCTTGGAAGTGTTAAGGCAGAGACAGCAGCTGTTATGGCTGAGGAGAAGTCTGCAAAGCGTAAACTTGATGAGTGCACAGAAGAGATAGCTAAGATGGCTGACTATGCCAAGAAAGCAGTTGCAGCAGGCAACGATGACGAGGCTCGTCAGTTCCTTACAAAGAAGAGCGAGTTAACCGAGAAGGTTGACGCTTTACAGAAGCAGTATGATATCTGCACAGCAAACGCAGCTAAGATGCGTGAGATGCACGACAAGCTTGAGGAGGATATCAAGACTCTCAAGGGCAAGAGAGACACCTTAAAGACCAAGGTGAAAGTTGCAGAGACCCAGAAGAAGATGAGCCAGCTTGGTTCAGGACTTGAGTCTGCAGGCAACAACATGGCTGCTTTTGACAGAATGGAAGAGAAAGTTAACAAGATGCTTGACGAAGCAGATGCCATGGATGAGCTTAACAAGACAGAGAGCAAGGAGTCTTTCGCTGAACTTGAGAAGAAGTACGATGGCAAGAAGGCAGCTCAGGCAATTGATGATGAGCTTGCTGCACTTAAATCAGAACTTGGAATGTGAGGATAAGAGTCAATGGGTATTTTTTCAAACCAGCTTCTAAATGTTATAGAGTGGAATGAGTCCCGAGACGATGTACTTTTCTGGAAGTGGCATAACAACGAGATTAAGAAGGGTTCCAAACTCATAATCCGTCCCGGCCAGGATGCAATCTTTTTAAATGGCGGAAGAATAGAGGGTATTTTTGAGGACGAGGGAAGCTATGACATCGAAACCCAGATTATTCCCTTCCTTTCCACACTTAAAGGATTTAAGTTCGGATTCAATTCCGGTATGCGTGCCGAGGTTCTCTTTATCAATACCAAAGAGCACCTTGTAAAATGGGGCACAAAGAATGCAATCAACATTCCTGCACAGGGCCTTCCCGGAGGAATGCCTATCAGAGCATTCGGAGTTTTGAGCGTTAAGATTGCCGATTATCAGGTTGTGATTGATAAACTTGCCGGCGTTAAGAATCAGTATACTGTTGAGGATGTCAAGGAGAGAATCGTTTCTGAATTGGATCAGCTTCTCATGAGCTGGATTGCCAAGGAAGGTCACGACATGTTCAACCTTCAGGCAGATGCAAGAAGCATTGCCAAAGGTATTCAGGAAGAGCTTGACATGGATCTTCTCAAGATCGGTATTTCCTGTACCGATTTCAATATTGAGAGCTTCTCATATCCCGAGGAAGTTGCCAAGATGCAGGAGAAAGCTGCTGCACAGTCAATGGTTGGGGATGTTAACAAGTATACTCAGATGGCTATGGCCGACAGCATGGGCCAGGGAAACAATGCAGGCGGAAACATGGCTGCCAACATGATGAACATGCAGATGGGCATGATGATGGGACAGCAGATGATGAATCAGATGAATAACGCCAATGCGGGAGCACAGACAGGTGCACCTGCAGGAAACGGTACCATCCCCAAATTCTGCCCCAATTGCGGAACCCCCACAAACGGCAACAAATTCTGCGGAAACTGCGGAACACAATTAGGCTAAGATATTTTGAAAGCCCTCACGTTAAGGTGAGGGCTTTTTTGCTTGCAGAACCTTCGTTTGTATTTTATAATTAAGTAAGGTAATTCTAGATATAGGAGCTGGCGGGGATGAGTGTTTCTTTAGGGACTTCCTGGGAGAACGATTTTGAAAATGCTATCAGCGGTAACAGCGTAGGACTCATGTTCTTTGATGAGAATTACCGCTTAAGAAGGTTAACTGATTTGGTTATTAAAGCAGGTTTTATTGATGAATCTGCTTTAGGTTTACTTGCTGACGAGATAAATTTCCCTTTGTCTTATCGCTCGATTGCTCACGACATTCATAAGGCGGGCAGCAAGAAAACATCTGTATATCGAGAAATTCTTTATAACAATAAGGCTTGGTTTTTCAGAATCAAACCTTATGTTTTCGAAGATAATCACGTCTGTGGCGTTACCGTTGTAATGGTTGATATCACACAAACCAAGACGCTGGAGACAAGAACCCACACACTTATGAAGAATATGTCTGTTGCGGTGGTTGAAGGCCTTTTCTCAAGGGATACGGGTCTTGAGCTTCTTAACGTGACGGAATCCATGAGTATGCTCCTTGGCTACACTGAGGAGGAATACGAGAACATAGTCAAGACTGAAGACAGATTCATGTATCTTCAGGAGATGTTCCTTCAGCTTATGGCGATTTCAGATGTCGCCATCACCGGTGAAAAAGAGGCAATGTCTCAGTTTAGAATGCGCCGCAAGGACGGCAGGGTTATTTGGATTGAGGCAAGAGGAGAGGTTGTGGGGAATACTGTTCACAGATCCTTGCTTCAGTTTGTCCTTATAGACATAACCAGAAGTTATGAGGAGCAGGAGAAGCTTCGTCTGGAGAAGAAGAAATTTGCGTATATTATCGAGATGACCTCGGATACGCTTTTTGAATACAATATTGCCAATGATGTGATGATCCTCGCAAAGCAAAAGGATGAGAGTGAAATAGAAACATCCATCGAAAACTATGCTTCACTTATTTCAATCGTGGGAAACACCCATCCTGACGATGAGGAGATTGTTTCCGAGTTTGCGGATGCATTAAGAGGCGGGGCAAGAGTAATCAAGTCTACCTTCAGAAGAAAGATGGAAGATAACCAGTATCACTGGTTAAGATTTGAAGGCCGGACCATTTATACAATAGAAGGTAATGCTGATCGAATCGTCGGAAGAATTACAAATGTGGACGAGGAGAAGAACAGAGAAGCAGAACTTATTAAGAGCTCGGAGAGAGATCCTCTGACAGGGCTTTATAATCATATGGTCTGCATTGAGAAGATTAAGAAACAGATGGCCAGAATCAAGAGCAATGAAGCCGGATATCTGGTTGTTATCGATGTGGACAATTTCAAGCGAATCAATGATGAGAACGGACATCTCTATGGAGATGCTGCCCTTTGCTCTCTTTCTGACGCCATGAAGGTGAACTTCCCCACAGGTATCAAGGGACGAATCGGCGGCGATGAGTTCATGGTATTTGTTAAGGGAATCGAGGTTGATGAACTTAAGCAGAAGCTGTCCAATGTTCTTAATGAATTCAGTAAGTTAAGTGAGGATAATCAGGGCTCATTTACCCTTTCCTGCAGCATGGGCGTTGCTGTGTGCAGAAAGGATACCAAGGACTACGAAAGAGCCTTTGAAACGGCTGATAAGGCCCTTTATCTCATTAAGAAGACCGGTAAGAACTCTTACACAATTTGTGAGGTTGGGGACGATGTCCTTGAGGACGGTCACAGATATATCGCCGAGCAGGAAGAGAATGACGACGATTACGATAAGGAAAGCGCTCTTATTTCATCGGATGATGATTTGATTGTGTTTGCGCTGGAACTTATGAGCAGCGTTAATAACTACAGAAAGGGCCTTGGTATCGTTGCGGACAGAGTCTGCAGCTATGTAGGTTTTGACGAGATGGCCCTTATTACAAGTTCTGCGGACGCCTATGCAGTGAACTTTGACTGGACAGGCGATAAGGCACATCCCTATGCAAGAAAGCTCTATCCAAGGAATCAGCGTCAGAACTGGGGACAGATTGAAGAGATGTTCACAGACCAGACGGATTTCGTGGTTATAAGGGGAAAGAAGCTTGCAGACTTGAAACTTGGGGAATATGCATCTATCCTCGTAGCCAGATTACAGGCTTCCGAGTATGCAACTCAGTACATTGCTTATATTGACAAAACCACAGACCGCTCCTGGGAGCACGAGTCTGAGTTCCTTATCAGATTAACGCACATGCTTGTCAGCAAGATTATTCAGATGCAGAATGACGAGCGAAACAGAGAAGAGATTGAGTATCGCATAAACTACGATGCTTTAACAGGTTTGCCCAGCTATACCAAGTTCCTTGAACTTGCTGAAGAGTTCATAAAGAGCCATGTTCCCAGCGACACCATGGATTACTATGTGTGCTACGGAGACTTTGTAAACTTCAACTACGTCAATGAACTCTATGGCTATAACACCGGTGACCACATCCTTGAACTTACGGGTAAGAGACTCCAGAGAGCTACAAAAGTGGCAATCTTAAGCTCAAGAATCACAGGTGACCAGTTTGTGGGACTTTGTGAGATAGAGAAGGGTGTCGATCCCGGAAGCAAGCTTCTTAGCAGCTTCAGCCAGTTTAATGATGTTGTCAAAATGCGCTATCCTCTGTGCAAACTTACTGTTATCTGCGGCATGTGCAAGGTTGAAGATGCGGATGTGGGAATTTCCGTACTTGTGGACCGAGCAAATGCGGCCAGAAAGTATGGTAAGGAACAGGGCGAGAACGGATGCGTTCACTATACAAGAGAGATGTGGGAGCGTAACGAGGATGAGAAGCAGGTTTACGTCAACATAAACGATGCTTTGAACAACCGTGAGTTCCAGGTATACTTACAGCCCAAGATCAGCCTTAAAACAGGCAAAATCGTGGGTGCTGAGTCTCTCGTAAGATGGAGAAAGCCTGACGGAACTCTCTTCTCCCCCGACAGATTCATACCAATCCTTGAGAAGAACGGATTCATCACTAAGGTGGATTACTATGTTCTCGAGGAGACCTTAAGATACCTTAAGGAGCTTATGAGCGAGGGAATAGAGCCTATTCCCATTTCGGTCAACTTCTCCAGAGTTCACTACGACGATCCTCTTTTTGCACAAAGCATCATGGAATATCTGCAGACCTACGAGGTGGATCCGGGACTGCTTGAAGCCGAGGTTACCGAGTATAACTATCTTCACGATATTAAGAGCCTTAACCCTGCAATCATCGAATTGCAGAAGCAGGGCGTTCTGGTTTCTATAGATGACTTTGGAAGCGGATACTCATCGCTTAATATCCTCTCCAAGGTTACCGCTGACATAATTAAGTTAGACAGACTGTTCCTTGAGGATATGGATAACCAGAAGGAATTCATAACTCTCCTGGCAGAAATGATTAACAGACTGGGATACCAGATTATTATGGAGGGCGTTGAGACCGAAGAACAGATGAAATTCATCGCCACCACAAAGTGTGACCTGGTTCAGGGATACTTTGTTTCAAGGCCTATGCCCATGCAGGAATTCAAGGCATTCCTGTTAGATTACAATTCCAAGGCCAAACCTTGGAAATAGATTTGGAAGGATTTTTTAATGAGTATATATGACACCTTAAATGAGCAGCAGAAGAAGGGTGTGTTTACTACAGAAGGCCCGGTGCTTTTACTGGCGGGAGCCGGCAGCGGCAAGACCAGGGTCATGGTTCACAGAATTGCTTATCTTATAGAGGAAATGGGAGTCAATCCCTTTAACATTCTCGCCATTACTTTCACAAACAAAGCGGCGGGAGAGATGAGAAGCAGGGTCGATAAGCTTATAGGCTTCGGCTCCGAGCAGATTTGGGTAAGTACGTTTCATTCCATGTGTGTCAAAATCTTAAGAAGATTCGCAGACAAAATTGGTTATGATACCAACTTTGTCATCTATGACACAGATGATTCCAAAGCCATAGTAAAAGAGATAATCAAAAAGTTAAACATCGACACCCGGTATATCAAAGAAAAGAGTATACGGGGTGCTATTTCTCGTGCAAAGGATGAACTGATTGGCGTCGAGCAGTTTGAGAAGGACGCTGCTTACGATATGAATGAGAGAAAAATCGCAGCGGCCTACAGAGAGTATCAGACTACACTTATGAAGAATAATGCCATGGACTTTGACGATTTGATTTACAACACCGTCAAGCTCTTTAGGGAGCATCCTCAGGTTCTTTCAAATTACCAGGAGAGATTCCAATACATCCATGTAGATGAGTATCAGGACACCAATACAGCCCAGTTTGAGCTTGTAAGACTTTTGGCGGATAAGAATAAGAACCTTTGCGTTGTAGGTGATGACGACCAGTCCATCTACAAGTTCAGAGGTGCCAACATAAGAAATATCTTAGAGTTTGAGAAGGAATACAAGAACGCCACAGTCATTAAACTGGAGGAGAATTATCGTTCCACTCAGAACATCCTTGACGCAGCCAATGCGGTAATTCACAACAACGTAAGGCGTAAGGACAAGTCCCTTTGGACCAGAAAGGATTCCGGAAATCAGGTTCATTTCAGACAGTTTGAGACCGGCAAGGAGGAGGCTGAATTCATTGTCTCCGACATTAAATCAAAGGCTCGAAAGGGCATAATCGGATATTCGGGATGTGCCGTTTTGTACAGAACCAATGCCCAGGCCAGACTTATAGAGGAATCCTGCATTATGGAGGGAGTTCCCTACCAGGTTGTGGGTGGAGTTAACTTCTATTCCAGAAAAGAAATCAAAGATCTGATGGCTTACTTAAAGACCATCGATAACGGCAAGGATGATCTGGCTGTTAAGAGAATAATCAACATTCCCAAAAGGGGAATCGGAGCCACAACCATCCTTAAAGCCCAGGAGGCTGCGGATGCGGAGAACATTTCTTTTTACGATGCTTTGAAAAAAGCCAGAAGTATCCCATCTCTTGCCAAATCGGCGGACAAAATTGAAAGATTTACAGATTTAATCGAGTACTTCAGACATCGACTTGAGGAGTACACTCTGGTTGATTTGATGGACGAAATCATTGCAAAGACAGGGTACGTTGAGTCTTTGAACGAAGACGGGGATGACACGGCCCTAGATCGAATCGGCAATATCGATGAGTTGATAACAAAGATTAATACCTTTACCGATGAGAACGATGAAGCAACTTTATCGGATTTCCTGGCAGAGGTAGCCCTTGTGACAGACCTTGACGAGACTGATGATGACGTGGAGAAACTTCTTCTGATGACACTTCATGCGGCCAAGGGTCTGGAGTTCCCTCACGTGTACATCGCGGGAATGGAAGACGGAATCTTCCCGGGCATGATGGCAATAGTGGCGGATGAAAGAGATGAGCTTGAGGAAGAAAGACGCCTTTGCTACGTTGGAATGACAAGAGCCATGCAGGATTTGACACTTTGCTGTGCCAAATGCAGAATGCAAAGGGGTGAGATTCAGTATAATGCAGTAAGCCGCTTTGTGAAGGAAATCCCCATGGAGCTTTTGGATAATAAGCCCCAGGTAAGACGTACAAGAGACTTTGATGATTATGGAGATGACAACGGTTTTGCCTCATCATTTAAGCCTAAAGCCATTGCCAGGGCCAAGCAGACGGAGCGCATGCCCCAGATGGCCAAGGAAGTGAAGGCACTGAATCAGATTTCAGGGCTTGCCAAGGGGTCAGATATGAACCTTGGAGACCTTGATTATACCGTTGGGGACAGGGTAAGGCACATTAAATTCGGTGACGGAACCGTGACAAAAATCGACAGGGAACCAAGGGACTACAAGGTCACGGTAGACTTCGATACTGCGGGCACCAGGATAATGTACGCCATCTTCTCCAAGTTGAAGAAGATATAGATTTATGCTATGATTTTTTTACATATAATGACGATTGGAGGGCATCATGAAGCAAATGAATAGATTATTAAGAAGATACGGAACCAAGAGATTTGAGGAGCTTTTGGCAAGCGTTAAGCTGGGTGAACTGCTCGACAAGAAGGACGATGAGGATGATATCCTTAAGTGGATTCTTATTATAATTGGCGGCATTGTTTGTGTTGCTGCAATCGTTGGTATCATCATTTCAATCACCAAGAGATGTGAGAGAAAGAGACTGGAAGAAGAATACGACGATTTTGACGAAATCTACGGCTCCGAAGAGGAATAGGCAGTACGTGAAAAAAGGTCAGATAATCGAAGGAATCGTAGAGAGAGTAGATTTTCCCAACAAAGGCATTACAAGGACTTCGGAAGGCAACGTAACTGTGAAGAACGCCCTTCCGGGTCAGAAAATATCAATAGGCATTTCTAAAGTGAGAAACGGCAAAGCTGAAGGCCGTTTACTTGAAGTATTGGAAAAGAGCCCCCACGAGACGGGTGAAGTGTGTGAGCACTTCGGCGTTTGCGGGGGCTGTACTTATTTATCATTTAAATATGATTCGGAGCTTGAAATCAAGAAGGAGCAGGTGAGAAAGCTTGTTTCGGAAGGGGCTTTGGCTCAGGAAGAGCCCTGGGAATTTCAGGGAATAAAGGCAAGCCCTGCACTTTACGGCTATCGAAACAAGATGGAGTTCAGCTTCGGTGATGAGTATAAGGACGGACCTTTGTCCCTGGGAATGCACAAAAGAAACAGCTTCTATGACGTTGTAACCGTTGATACATGTAAGATTGTGGATGAGGATTATCGCATGATTCTTTCCGCAACCCTTAAGTTTTTTAAGGACAGGAATGTGCCTTACTATCACAGACTTAAACACGAGGGAGTATTAAGGCACCTTCTTGTGAGAAAGGGACACTCCACCGGAGAGATTCTCGTGGGTCTGGTGGCATCCACACAGAATCCGGAGGTTGCTACCGGAAACACCGGGATGATGGAAGAATACAGGGATACTTTGCTGGCGTTGCCCCTTAAGGGAAGCTTTGCAGGTATTCTTCTCATAAATAATGATAACGTGGCAGATACCGTCACTCCTGAGGCCATACATGTGCTTTACGGCCACGATTACTTCTACGAGGAGTTACTGGGCCTTAAGTTTAAGGTGAGCACATTTTCTTTTTTCCAGACCAACTCCGCGGGAGCGGAAGTCTTGTATGATACGGTGAGAGAGTATGTGGGAGACGGTATAAAAAAGGGTGGAACCGTGTTTGATCTCTACAGCGGGACCGGCACAATTGCCCAGCTTATGGCTCCTGTGGCCGGCAAGGTTATCGGTGTTGAGATTGTTGAGGAAGCGGTGGAAGCGGCAAAGGCCAACACCGCATTAAACGGCCTTTCAAACTGTGAGTTTATTGCGGGGGATGTTCTTAAAGTTTTGGATGATATAGAGGACAAACCTGATTACATCATTCTGGATCCTCCAAGGGACGGAATTCATCCAAAAGCCATTGGAAAGATTATAGCCTACGGGGTGGAGAATATCGTTTACGTATCCTGTAAACCCACCAGCTTAAAGAGAGATCTTGAGATTTTTATTGAGAACGGTTATCGCCTTGTGAAGGCTGTGGCCGTAGATCAATTTCCCTGGACATCGGGGGTAGAGACAGTAGCGTTACTTAGGAAAGGGGTTCTTTAATGAAAGAACAGAACAAGTTAAAAAGCCGCCTGGGCTTTATACTTTTAAGCGCAGGATGCGCCATCGGACTGGGAAACGTTTGGAAGTTTCCCTATATCACCGGTCAGTACGGCGGTGGAGTATTTTTGATACTTTACTTTCTGATGCTTATTATGTTTGGTATTCCCGTAATGACCATGGAATTTGCCATAGGACGTGCAGCCCAGAAGGCGCCTGTTAAGATGTATGAGGAACTGGAGCCAAAGGGAAGCAAATGGCATATTCACGGTGTGGCCGGAATGATTGGCTGTATCTTGCTGATGATGTATTATGCCGTTGTTGCAGGCTGGATTGTAAGGTATTTCATTAAATTCCTTAAGGGTGATTTTGCGGGTGCGACTCCCGATTCCATCGGGGCAGAGTTCGGAAACATGCTTTCATCCCCGGGAATTAATATCGGATATACGGCCGTTGTGGTTATTATAAGCTTTGTTGTGCTGGCAATCGGCCTTCAAAGGGGACTTGAAAACATAACCAAATACATGATGGCCCTTCTTTTAATCATTATGGTTGTTTTGGCCATCAACTCATTTACAATGCCGGGAAGCAAGGAGGGACTTAAGTTTTTCCTATTGCCGGATCTTCAAAGAACAAAGGAAATCGGATTCCCGAGAGTTGTTATGGGTGCCCTTAACCAGGCTTTCTTCACTCTCAGCATCGGCATCGGCTCCATGGCAGTGTTTGGAAGTTATATCAACAAGGACAGAAGCCTTCTTGGAGAATCTGTAAACATCACAATTTTGGATACCCTTGTGGCAGTTACAGCGGGACTTATTGTTTTCCCCACCTGTTTCTCCTATGGAATCGATGTAAATGCAGGCCCCAGCCTTTTGTTTATTACGATGCCAAACGTTTTCGCCAATATGCAGCTTGGCAGACTTTGGGGAACCCTGTTCTTCTTATTTATGAGTTTTGCGGCCTTGTCTACAGCCTTTGCGGTATATGAAAATGTGGTGGCCAACGTAATGGAGCTTACTAAGCTTAAGAGAAAGACCGTCTGCCTTGTGTGCGGAATTTCCATGTTTATTCTTGCAATTCCCTGCGCTCTTGGCTTTAATCTCTGGTCAGGCTTTGCCCCTCTTGGAGAGGGAACCGGAGTGCTGGATCTTGAAGACTTTGTGGTTTCAAATCTGCTTCTTCCCATTGGCGCCATCGTTTACGTGCTTTTCTGTTCAACCCGCTACGGTTGGGGATGGAACAGCTTCCTTAAGGAGGCAAATGAAGGCGTGGGCATGAAGATGCCCGGATGGCTTCGAAACTACATGCGCTTCTTTGTGCCTGTGGTTCTTCTTACAATACTTGTTGTGGGACTTATTGATATTTTTGGTTAAAACCAAGGTATCTACGTATAGTGACGAATCCTTAGATTTATACCGGTGCGGGCAGACAACTGCCTGCACTTTTCTATGTCTTCCTCCGGAAGAACGTCCACGATTGACCATTTAACTTCTTTGATTTCTTCTTTGCATTTCAGAGCGAAATCCAGCATTTTGTCAAAGCCGTCATCATATTTGGGCCTTGTGACCGCCTGGTATTTATCCTTGTCCGGGGCGTTAAGGCTTATGGAGACTGTGTCTATAACCTTTGCAAGGTCAGGAACTATATTTCGACCGTTTTCTTCATTGCCAAGACCGTTGGTGTTTAATCTGGTTCGCAGATTCTTTTCCTCTTTAGCGACCCTGGCAGCCTCAAGAAGCACATCAAGTTGGCAGGTTGGTTCTCCATATCCGCAGAAGACCAGCTCCTTGTTCTCGCCGAAATCGTAGGCTCTTATGGCCTCCACAACTTCTTCCTTGGAAGGGTTCTTAAGGTGCCAAAGGGTATCTGCACTTCCAACTCCATTCTTAAGGGAGCGTATGCAGAAGGTGCAGCTGCAGTTACATTTGTTGGTGATGTTTGCATATATTGAATCGTTATATCTGTATATTATGTCTGCCATTTTAGCTAGTCTCCTTTAAAACATTTTCTTCTTGATTCCTCGACTGTCGAAGGCTGCCGCGGCCAGATAGAAGAAGACTGCACTTCCTCCGGACTGGACCACACTGCCGGAGAGGGCTGCAAAGAATGCGGCTTGGCTTCCAAAGAGGATAACCTCAGCCAGGTAGTAGCCTGTTGCCGAGATGAAGAAGGCGAAGATGGGCGCTGCCATGTTTCTCTTGGTAATAAGGGTCCTTCCTTCACTTGAGAAGGGAAGCACGATTAACATCTTGATTATCAGGGTAGGAATGGTCCACATGGGAGCGGTGAGAAGATCGGCAATACCGCCTCCGAGAGCACCTACGGCCAAAGCGTAGGGCGTCGGAAGTAAAGCTGCCGCGAGATATATGATTGAATCTCCGAAATGGACGTATCCGCCGTTGGCCCCAACGGGGATATGGAAGATATAGGCTGTGAAAATAATGGTAAGAGCAGTTAACACTCCGGTGGAGGTTATCAGTCTTGTTTTGTGGTTGACGTTTTCTTTAATCATTTTGTTGCACCTCACAGTGTTTATTTATGTGCAACTATAAATCGAAACTGACTATATGAATATAGCCAGTTTCGAGATTTTTAATATGACCAGATTTCTTTGCCATCAACCAGAGCTTTTTTCAAAACATCTTTCTCATACTTAAGAGTCAGAGAGAAGAAGGGGGCATTTTCAGCCAGAAGCTTTAGGAATATTTTGTCTCCTTCCCACAGGGGAAGAGATGTTATTTCATCGAAGGGAACCCACACAAGATCACCCTCGTTGCAGTCCTTTATTAACTCTCCCGAGAAATCATCGCAGGTATAAAGGAAGGCGTATTCATGCACGTCGTCAAGGACGAAGGTGATTACACCTCTTAGGGCGAAGGAATTCATTGTAAGGCCTGTTTCCTCCTTTACCTCCCTTAATATGCATTCCTCCGGAGACTCCCCGCATTCGATGTGGCCCCCCACACCGATATACTTGTCCTTATTGATGTCCTTTTCTTTCTTTGTGCGGTGCAGCATCAATGCCTTACCGTCTTTAATTATGTAGCAAAGTGTGGTTGCGTATTCTTTATATGTGTTCATAGAGCCATTATATCATGGTATTATATAGATGGCACTTTATATAAGGGTAATGGAATAATATGAAAAACTATCAGATTGATGAAAAAGCACAAACACCTGCATATATGCAACTGTATCAGCTTCTTGCTGATGATATTATAAAAAACGTCTATCCCTACGGAAGTAAGTTACCATCCAAACGTGCGATGGCGGAGGAAACAGGAGTCAGTGTTATTACTGTGGAGCATGCTATTGAACTTCTCCTTGAAGAGGGTTATGTTGAGAGCAGAGAGCGAAGCGGAGTGTTTGTTATATACAGAAATGAAGATTTCCTGGGGACCAAGGTATCTGCCAAAGAGAATCATATTGGTAATTCTGTACCTGTTGAGAATTCTGATTCGGAAACCTTTCCCTTTCCTTCACTGGCAAAGACCATGAGAAAAGTTCTCCTTGATTATGGCGAGAGGATACTTACGAAATCCCCAAATCACGGATGCCCTGAACTTCGTGACGAAATTTGCCGTTACCTTGCAAGAAGCAGAGGAATAGTTATAGAGCCTGAGCAGGTAATTATAGGATCCGGAGCGGAGTATCTGTATGGACTTATTGCTCAGCTTTTCTTTGAAGACAGGGTTGTAGCTATCGAAGAACCTTCATACAGTAAGATACAGGACGTCTATGAAGCCATGGGGCTAACCTGCGATAAGCTGACCCTGGGAGCAAATGGAATTGTGACGGAAGAACTTGCCAAAACAAAGGCGAGGATTCTTCATGTGACGCCATTTAACAGTTATCCTTCCGGGGTTACTGCTGATATCTCAAAGAAGCTTGAATATATTAGATGGGCAAAGAGTCGGGATGGAATCCTTATAGAAGATAACTATGATTCAGAGCTGACTGTATCCAGGAAAGTAGAAACTCCGCTTTTTACCATGGATTCGGAAGCCAAGGTGATATACCTTAACTCCTTCTCAAAGACGTTGGCACCATCCATGAGAATAGGATACATGATACTTCCGACTTCCCTTGTTGTGACCTTCAACAGCAAGCTTGGGTTTTATTCCTGTACGGTTCCTATATTCGACCAGTATGTTCTTGCGGAAATCCTGAAGAACGGGGACTTTGAGAGACATATAAACAGAATACGAAGAAACAGACGAAAGAAGCAGGCGTAAATGGGGACTAAAAATGAGAAAGGCATCGATAATCGCATGATTCATGAATTCCGATGCCCCAAAAACTAAAAATTGGACTTTATGAGCATCGGGAAATGGGAAAAAATGAAATTCGATGCTTGGAATACCCCAAAAGCTTGATTTTGGGCATCGAGAAAAGGAAAATGGATAATTCCGATGCCATGAAGCAGAAAAGGGCAAGTGCCAAGAAGCAAAAAGGGCAGGTGCAAAAACACCTGCCCTTAATTTGTGCGCCTACGGCGCTAAGTTTGTGAAGTTACATCGCCAAGAAGAACTTAACAAGGAAGATAAGGGAGAGTACATAGGTGAGAATGGAAACTTCCTTAGCCTTTCCTGTGAAGACTTTGATGATGGTGTGGCAGATAAGACCAAGGCCGATGCCGTGTCCGATGGAGCCTGAAACAGGCATTGCGATAAGCATTACGGAAACGGGAAGGGTCTGTGTAATATCTGAGAAGTCAATATTCTTAAGTCCGCAAAGCATCAATACGCCAACGTAGATGAGGGCTGCTGATGTAGCTGCAGGAGGAATAACTCCGGCAATGGGAGAAATGAACATACAAGCAAGGAAGAGGAAACCTGTTGTAAGGGCGGTAAGACCTGTACGTCCGCCTTCCTCAACACCTGATGCGGATTCTACGAAAGTGGTAACTGTGGAAGTACCTGTGCAGGCACCTGCTACTGTACCGATGGCATCTGAAAGAAGAGCTTCCTTCATCTTGGGCATGTTGCCGTCTTTGTCAAGCATTCCGGCTCTTTCAGCTGTTCCCACCAGAGTTCCGATGGTATCAAACATATCGATGATACAGAAGGTGACTATGAGAGTCAATACTGTGAACCATCCGATATTAACGAAGTTCTGCCATGTTGTACCGTTGAACTTAAAGAGTGTGGTGGAAGCCATATCCTTGAAAGGAGGCAGCCAGTTTGCGGTTGCAAGGGAAGCAAAAGGATTGGTTCCGAAGAAGATAGCTTCTCCTGCCCAGTATACTATGGAAGCAATAAGCATTCCAAAGAGAACGGAACCTTTGACTTTCTTGTGGCTCAAAAGAACGATGGCGATAATTCCAACAAACATGGTAACAACAGTAAGAACCATCATACCGTAGCCTGAACCCATGGTGTCTTTAGCGACTGAAGGAGTCAAAGCTCCGAAGAAATCTCTTAATACAAAGAAGGGACCGCCGGTTTCTGAGTAGATACCTGCGTTGCTGCCGAAACCTATGTTCATAAGCATAAGACCGATGGCAGGGGTAATTCCCATTCTGATTGAGAGGGGAATAGCTTCAACAATCTTCTGACGAACTTTAAGTACGGAGAGAATGATGAATACGATACCCTCGATTAAGATAATCCAAAGAGCAGCCTGGTAGCAATCAAGATAAGATAAACCTGTAATGGCAACAAGATTGCCAACAACTACTGCAAAGAATGAGTTAAGACCCATTCCGGGAGCAAGTGCAAAGGGCTTGTTGGCAAGAAATGCCATACAGAACATACCGATTGCAGATGCAATACATGTTGAAAGGAAAACACCGTTCCAAAGCTCGGGGCCTTCAGCACCAAATCCCGTTAAAAGGTTGGGATTAAGGGCGATGATGTAGGCCATTGTCATGAAGGTGGTTAAACCTGCAATGAGCTCTGTCTTAACGTCTGATCCGTTTTCCTTCAGTTTAAAGAACTTTTCAAACATTGAAACACCCTCCTGAAATATGTAGTGGATAAACAAATCCTTATCAATAATATCAGAATATATGGTATATAGTCAATATAAAAAGCACAAGATATGGGGTTAAAACCATATCTTGTGCTTCTTACTTAGGGAGATATTATTTTGATAAAGTACTTGAACGCTTAAGTAAGGTGGATGGAAGTGTAACAACCTTTGTGGGGGTTGTATCACCCGACAGCCTTTCGAATAACACATTGGCTGCAACCTGTCCCATTTCGTGAATAGGAAGGGAAATGGTTGTCAGAGGAGGGTTGGAGTACTTGGATATTTCGATATTTGAAAGTCCAACCACACCCATTTCCTCGGGAACCGAGATTCCCAAATCAAAGAGAGTTCTTAAGGCTCCGATTGCCATAAGGTCGCTGGCTACGAAGAATGCATCCGGAAGTTTGCCGGCCTTATAAGCCTTTCTTACAGCTTCTGCACATTCCTCCTCGTCCCAGTTACTTGCCAGAACCCAATCGGAATTAAACTCCAGATCGAAAGAGTGGAGGGCTGCATAATAGCCGTTGAAACGGCGGCTGGTTTTCATTGCCTGGCCTGAGCCTCCGATGAAGCCTATTCTCTTATAACCGCATTCCTTAAGATGCTTTACAGCCATAAAGGAGGCAGCATAGTGATCGTAAGCCACATTATCTATATCGGTATGATCTGTATCGATACCTACAATGAAAGGTGTTTTCTTCTTGATAAAATTAAATGTGTCATCGGTGAGAGTGTTCATAATGATGATGCCGCTCACCGGTTCGTCGAATGTCTTATAGAGGATAAGAGGATTCTCCAGCTCTTCGTTGGTTCTTATAAAAGAAATCTCGTATCCCTTCTCCATAACAGACTTCTCGAAGCCTGAGAGGATGGCAAGATAGTAAGGATCGGTGTATTTGCCACCACGAACATTAAGAATACATCCGATTTTATGGACAGCCTGATTACCGGGGAGGGACTTCTTGACGTAACGCATCTGTTCCCTTGAGGAAGTGGGGGCCTTGTAGTTAAGCTCAGCCACAGCCTTCCAAACTCTCTCTATGGTTTCATCTGTCATTTTGTATTTCGTATCGTGGTTTATAACCCTGGATACCGTTGCTGCAGACACGTTGGCCAAAGCAGCGACATCTCTAATTGTACTCATGTTTTATCCTCATGGTTTACTTTAATTGGAAAACGAGACAATCCTCTTCTTGTCAACGTAATGATACACCCTGCTTGTTGCGTTGTCAACGCAACACATTTCATAAAATATAGTAACAACCATTGTGCTTATTGTACAAAAATAAAATCAAAAAATTGTCATAAGCCGCCAATTGCAAGGGAAAATCAATGGTGGTATCATTTTCATTGTGGCGACGCAACACAGGTAAACAAAGGCGTCGATTCCATGCAACAAAACTATATCCTACGTAAAAGGGGGACTTCTTAAATGAAGAAAAAGTTATCAATGCTCCTTGCAGCGTCCATGATGATTTCATGTCTTGCAGGCTGCGGTGGAACAAATGGAGCAGCAGCTCCTTCAGGCTCCGGTGATGCCGGAACCGCTTCCTCAGGTACTATTGAAGAAGTAGTAATGCTCTATCCCGGTGAGGAGACCGATGCGATGGAGAACTTTATTGACAACCAGCTGAATCCTCGTCTTAATGAGGAACTTGGCATCAACCTCAAGCTGGTTTACAAGGGCTGGGATCAGTACTGGGAGCAGAAAGAAGTAATGCTTTCAGCAGGCGAAACCGTTGACCTTTACTGGGACGGAATGTCAGACCTTGCAACAAGAGTTAACAAGACACAGTGTCAGCCTCTTGATGATCTTATTAAAGAAAACTGCCAGGATATGCTTAAGGTTATTCCTGAGTCACAGATGGCAGGCGGCGTTGTAAACGGCGTTCAGTACGGTATTCCTTCAGCTTACGCTCCTTCAAGCTGTATGCTTCAGTTTGTCTGCTTAAGACAGGACATCCTTGAGAAGGTGGGCATGACAGAGGTTAAGACTCCCGAAGATTTAAGAGAGTTTGCAAAGAGAAGCGCAGAGCAGTGCCCCGAGATGAACGGACCTGCAGACGTTATCTTCAAGCCCTTAACAAGAGCTTTTGAGGATGAGCAGTTAACATGGTGTGCTTATGCAGAGTCAGTTGTATACGGTGAGGATACTCACAAGGCTTACAGCTACTTCGAGACAGACGCTTTCAAGAAGGTTGCTGCTTTCAACAGAAGCATGTATGAGCAGGGACTTTACAGAGAAGAACTTACAACAAAGTACTCAGAGAGAGAGTACCGTTTACAGCAGGGTACATATCTTTGGGTAGAAGGTTCCCTTGGAAAAGAGAACGAGCAGATTGGTGCGGTTCGTCAGAATGCACCCGATGCAGTTCTTAAGTCATACATCCTTAACCCCGAAGCAGATAAGTATATCACAGCCTGCGGTGGCGAGTGCTTACAGATTCCTTACTGTGCTAAGAACCCTGCCGGAGCTCTTAAGTTTGTAAACTGGTTATATAAGAACCAGGAGAACTATCTCTTCTGCTTATACGGACCTGAAGGCGAGAACTACACAATTGAGAACGACAGACTTGTTCTTAAGGATCCTTCATTCGAGGGTTACTTCTATGAGTGGATGTTCAGAAATGCCAACTACACAATCTTCCCTTCAGATGTATCTGACGAGTTTATTGAAATGTATACACATTGGGATGATGATGCCAAGACATCAGACGTTATCGCATTCCACTTTGACAACTCAAAGGTTCTTGAGATTGAGACCAACGTAAACGAAGTTCTTCAGAACAGAATGGGACCCATCCTTTACGGTTATGTTGATTTTGACGAGAACTATCCTATAGCTCTCCAGGAGCTTAAGGATGCAGGTATCGATGAGTACGTAGCTGAAGTTCAGCGTCAGCTTGACGAGTACTTCGCAGCAAACGGACACCAGCACTAAGACAAACAGATATTTTTTGCCCTACAGTAGAAGGACGGAGGATTCATTCCTCCGCCCTTCTTTTTTTTGTATGTGCAGAATGGGGACAGGCCCAAACTGCACGGTGCAGTTTGGGGCCTGTCCCCATTCTGCACATTATTGTTTCACTATTAACGCAACACGGGAACGTAACCATAGTGGGGCGATTGTGCTTTTTTCACAAAAATAACTCTCCAAAATTAGCAAAAACCCACATTGAACAGCGTAAAAAATAGTGTTATTATGGTTACGCAACAAACGAAACAAAATGTAAACATAACGAGGAAAACTATGAAACAGAATCGAGAATATCAAGAGATTCTTGATTACATGGGGATGAGAAAGCTTCCCAAGGGGTTTGAAGAAGCTTTTTCCTTATATGAACCCGACGACTCCAAAGAGTTAATCCCCAAGGACTGGTATGAGAAGCTTCTCGCTCCTTACGATTTGCCCAAGGATAAGAGACAGTATCTCGACGAAGCCCTTGCTGCAATAGAAAGTGATGAGACGGTCTTAAACTTCTCCAAGTTCTTTGTTTGGGACATGTGCTCAATGCGAAACAAATACGACATTGACAATTACACAGAGCTGATGCCTAACTGCCTTGGCAAATATAACGAAGCATATGGCTTCCTTGTATTACTTGCCTGCGTTCCGGTTTCCAAGAAGGAAATGGACAGAAGAGGAGTTCCTGAAGAATATTATGAGGACATTCCTCACAGAATGATTAGAGATCAGCTTAAAAGATATGTAGAGACAGGCAAGATTGATGTCCTTGATATGCCCTGGAAGATGAACTTCTACACTTTGACAATCTTCCTTTTGGACAGATTCTTGTTTATTCCTTATCAGCACGGCGAAGGATTTGAGATGTACAGAAACAAATCCACCGGCAAGGTAATAGCTCTTAATGACGAGGGCAATGTGTACGACTCAGAAGGCCAGCTCCTTAAGTGGAAACTTTCTGAAGAGTGGGACGATCCCGAGGAGGAAGAGGAGAGTAACGAAGCTCCCAAGCCTGACACCGGACATGTATATGGCTCAAGACCTGCAAAGGATCCAAAGACCTTCGTTACAGTCAAGAAGGAAACAGAAGATGAAATAACAGGTAATTACATGAACCCCGTGGGATACACCGAGGAGAAGATGATTACCATAAAGAAATCCGAATACGAGAAAGTCCTTGCCAAAGGTGATTACATGATTGCTCTTCACATTCCGGGAGGCGAGGGATACACACCGGAGAGAATGCACAGCTCCATGAAGCTGGCACTTGAGTTCTTCGGAAAGTACTATCCTGAGCTTGATATGAAGGGATTCTGGAGTTCCAGCTGGCTTTACGATAAGCGACTGGAGATGATAATCGGCAAGAACAAGAACATTACCAATGTTCAGGATCTGATGTTCCGCTACAGTGACGGTGAGAACGGAGATATGCTCTATGTTCACCTTTACAGGAATCTGGACAACACGCTTTCGGATTATCCTTGCAAAACCTCCCTCCAGATCGGAGCGAGAGATTTCCTTCTTAAAGGTGGAAGGTTCTGCACCACAGGAATGATGATATTAAAGGAAGAGGCTTTGAACGGAAATCTGTATTTTTCAGAAGAGGATGAAAAAGATTTCTACGATATGATGAGCGCTCGGGGGTACAAATGAGAAAAGAATTTAAGAAAAACAGAGAATTATATTTGATGTGTGTACCGGCACTTCTGGTGCTTTTGGCTTTTGCCTACATACCCATGGCAGGTATCTGGATGGCCTTCACAAAGTACAACATCAAGGACGGAATCTTCGGAAGTGAGTTCGTAGGACTTCAGAACTTCAAATACTTCTTCACAAGTTCCACAGGAATGGGACCGAAGGTTATAAAGAACACCCTGGTAATTAACTTCTGGGGACTGATCTTCGGAACAATACTTCCTATTACAATCGCCATCTGCTTCAACGAAGTACGAGGCAAAATATTCAAGAAAGTAACTCAGTCGGCAATGTTCTTCCCCTACTTCCTTTCATGGGTAGTAGTTGGTGCCATTGTATATGCATTCTTCTCAACCGACACAGGTATGGTAAACAGAATGCTGGCAAACGGCGGTCACGACATTGTTCGCTGGTACGCAGAGAAGAAATACTGGAAACCGATTATCATTACGGCGGATGTGTGGAAATGGGCCGGATATAACTCCATTATCTACATGGCGGCCATGACCAACTTCGATGCTTCATTGTATGATGCGGCAAGCGTTGACGGCGCCAACAGATTCCAGCAGATACTTCACATTACATTACCTCTTATAAAGCCCACCGTAGTAGTGCTTTCACTTATGTCCATCGGACGTATCTTCTTCGGTGACTTCGGTATGATTTACGGTATCGTCGGTAACAACTCTCTCCTTTATGAAGAGGTTGCAGTCATTGATACATATGTATATTCCGCTATGAGATCCCTGGGATTCTCGTACACCACAGCCATTGGTTTATTCCAGTCGGTAATGGGACTTATTCTGGTAACGCTTTCCAATAAGCTTGCCAAGAAAGTAAATGAAGGGGAGGGCCTGTTCTAATGAATAGAAGAAAAACCAAACCTTTCTCAGCAGACTTCTGGGTCAAGGCTTTTGCATATTTCTTAATAGCATTCCTTGCAATTGCCTGCCTGTATCCTCTGATTATGGTACTTTCCGTATCATTCTCAGACAACACCGCAGTAACCAAGTACGGTTACTCAGCTATACCTCAGGACTTCTCCACTGATACATACCTTTATCTTTTCGTACACAGTGGAACAAGAATCCTCAGATCCTATGTGGTAACAATCTGCATTACTATCATCGGAACAATCCTTTCCATGATAATAACAAGTATGATTTCATTCGCTCTTTCAATCAGAGCTTTGAAATACAGAAACCAGATAGCTTACATTTGTAACTTTACAATCATCTTTTCAGCTGGTTTGATTCCCTGGTATTACGTATGTACCAACTGGTATCACCTGACAGACTCATATGCGGGACTCATTCTTCCCACAGTGTTCAGCGTATGGAGCATGTTCCTTATGAGAACCTACTTCGATGCAGTTCCTCAGTCCCTTTACGAGTCAGCAAAGATTGACGGCGCAAGCTACATGAAGATTTATGTATCCATTGCAATTCCTCTTTGTAAGACAGCAATGCTTACCGTAGGTCTTATGTATGCTCTGGGTTACTGGAACGACTGGTGGAACGCTCTCATGTTCATAAACGACAGAGATAAGTTCCCTCTTCAGTACTTCTTATACAACATACTGTCAAATGTTAACGCTATTTCAAGCGGACGTGTTCCTTCAGGAGCAGCAGCTAACATCAAGCTTCCTTCTGAGACAGTTAAGATGGCGGTTACCATGATTACCATCGGACCCATCATCTTCTTGTATCCTTTCATCCAGAAGTACTTTGTAGACGGTATTATGACAGGAGCAGTTAAAGAGTAACGGAATTAAACGCGTATAAAACAAGCAGCGTTTGATTTATAAACCAATTTTCAATCCTATAAAAGGGGGCAAAAAAATGAAGAAAAAGTTATCTTTGTTACTTGCAGCAACCATGCTGGTATCTTGCCTTGCAGGTTGTGGCGGAACAACTGAAACTGCAAACACATCAAGCAGCAGTTCAGAATCAACAGCAACAACAGCTTCTGATTCTACAGAAGCAGCAACACCTTCAGGAGAAGTTTCCACAGTTGTTATTCTCTATCCCGGAGAAGAAACTGATGCAATGGCAAACTTCATCAACAATCAGCTCAACCCTCGTCTTGCTGAGGAAGCAGGCATCCAGGTTGAAATGCTTTACAAAGGTTGGGATCAGTACTGGGATCAGAAGGGCGTTATGCTCGCAGCCAACCAGAGAATCGATCTTTACTGGGATGGACTTCCTGATCTTTCATCTATGGTAAATGCTTCACAGTGCCAGCCTCTTGATGATCTCATCAAGGAGAACTGCCCTGATATGCTCAAGGTTATTCCTGAGTCACAGTTGGCAGGTGGCGTTGTAAACGGCGTTCAGTATGGTATTCCTTCAGCTTATGCACCTTCAAGCTGCATGTTCCAGCTTGTTTGCTTAAGACAGGATATCCTTGATGCAGTTGGAATGACAGACGTTAAGACAGCTGACGATCTTAAAGAGTATGCCACAAAGGCAAAAGAGCAGTTCCCCGAGTTAAAGGGACCCGCTGATATCATCTTTAAGCCCTTAACAAGAAACTTCGCTGACGAGCAGTACACATGGTGTGCATACGGTGATTCCGTAGTTTACGGCGAGGAAACCAAGAAAGCTTATGACTACTTCGAGACAGATGCATTCAAAGAGGTTGCAAAGTTCAACCAGAGCATGTACGAAGCAGGTCTTTACAATGATGAGTTAACCACAAACTACAACGAGCGTGACTCTCGTATGCAGCAGGGTACATACCTCTGGGTTGAGGGTTCCCTTGGAAAAGAGAACGAGATTATTTCTTCCGTTCGTGGTAACGCACCTGATGCAGTTCTTAAGTCATACCTTCTTAACCCTACAGCTGACAAGTACATCACAGCTTGTGGTGGTGAAGTTCTCTGCGTACCTTACTCAGCAGAAAACCCTGCAGGTGCTATGAAGTTCCTCAACTGGATCTACAAGAACCAGGAGAACTACCTCTTCGCTCTTTACGGACCCGAAGGTGAGAACTACGACGTAGTTGATGGCAGAATTCAACTTAAGGATCCCGCATTCGAAGGTTACTTCTATGAGTGGATGTTCAGAAACGCTAACTACACAATGTTCACAACAGATATCTCTGATGATTTCATCAAGACATATGAGTCATGGGATGACAACGCTAAGACATCTGATGTAATCGCTTTCCACTTCGACAACTCTAACGTTCTTGAGATCGAGACAGATTGTAACGAAGTTATCAAGCAGGAGTTCACTCCCATTGAGTGTGGTTATGTTGATTTCGATACAAACTACCCTGTAGCTCTTGAGCACTTAAAGGCAGCAGGTATTGATGAGTACGTAGCAGAAGTTCAGCGTCAGCTTGACGAGTTCTTCGCAGCAAACGGCTACAATCACTAATTTGTGTAAAAAGAATTAATAAAAGCTTGCGACAACAGGCAGGATTCAAATCTTCCTGCCTGTTGTTTAACGATAGGAGATACAATGAAGCGTTTATTAAAGAAAATCACCATTATTGTAGCGGCATTCTCACTGTTTACCCCATTTCTGAATTCCTTATTCTTACCCCAAGTTAAAGCAGAAGAGAATGCCCCTATCGTTATAGATGGTGAAGGGGAAGACTGGTTTCACATTACACCCATCTATTCCGGTGGAGGTGTAATTAACAAGGTATCGGCATTTGTTAAAGAGGATAAGCTCTACGGTAAGATGCAGCTTTCCACTTCCGGAAACTTTGATACCTGGCATATTTATTTTGAAACAGACGGGGATACAACAAACCACCTTTACAAGGCCGGCGCTGACTATTTGCTTGAAACAGATATTCTCTATGAATATCAGGGAGATTCAGGTGAGTGGGACGGACTGGTAGGCATGGCTACCGCTGTGGAAGACAAGCTCTCCAAAGACAGAAAGATGTTAGAGTTTGCCATTCCTTTGGAGGCATTTGGAAATCCCGAGAAGATTGGTATCCACTGTGCAACAGTTGCAAACTGGGCAGACGTGGCAAACAATCCCGAAGCACAGGATGAATACCTGGATGTTCCTACATTCGAGGAAGTATACAACGAAGAAGAGATGGTTGGTCTCACAGAGGATGAGCAGGTGGCTTACCTGGCATCCAAGCAGTTCGCAGGCACCCGTTCACAGTGGGATTCCATTATGTACGATGCCGTATATAAGAACTCCAACCTTAAAAACCTCAAAGCCGTAACAGACGGCGACAATCTTTACATTTCGGTTGAGGCAAAGGCATTAAGCAACAACTTCACAATCTTTGTTAACACCGATACGGCTACCTATGAAGTTAAACCCAACGGTTGCGTTTACCACACAGTAAACGGCAAGAAGATGGACATGGGTACTCAGACCGAGGGCTCATTCAAGAGCGACAACGGTTTTGAAATTGCCATTCCTGTGGAGATTTTTGAGGGAAACACAGATAAATTCGAAATCTACATTGACGAAGAAGGCGAGCGTCTTCCTGACGAAGAGGGCGATAAGTTAACAGTTACCGCACCCATCAGAGAGGAAGCACCTGTTATCACAACAGACGGCGATCCTTCCGACTGGGCAGGAATTAAGCCCATCGGCAAAGGTGAAGGAAGCCTTGGCGACCTTTATGCTTTCAGAGATAATGACGCCCTTCACGTAATGACATACATAAAAGATGTTGAAGATCCTGAATCAAGTGCAGCTTATACCACAAGCTTATTCATCAGCGTTGATAACGATGATAAGACAGGTTTTCAGCACTCAGGCTATGCAACACACAACTCAGGTGATGTTCTTGTTCAGGACTGGCATTCATACGGCCCTGACAGAAACCTTGAGATTTTCTACGCATCCGAGCCCGTAATTCTTGAGTGGAACATGAAGAATTTCTCTAACTCAGTAGAGGGTTATGAGAAAGCAATTGCTGCCACAAACACCCCCGGTGTTTACTGTGCAGAGTACCTCGTTCCCATAGAAACATTAAGAGGAATTACACCGGGAATCGGCGATCAGTTATACATCTGTATCGACAGAAACGATGTTCAGACTGATGAAGAGACATATGAGCGTCTCACTCCCGAAGGATTTACACCTGCAAGAGACCCTAAGAACGGCTCTTTTGCAAAGGTTCCCAAGTACAACACCACCTTCGATATCACCATGGGTGATTCGGATATAAGTGACTGGGAGAGCGTTCCCGTTTCATTAAAGCACGTTAATACAACAAACCTTGTAGCTGTTAAGTCTGATGAGAAGCTTTACACAATGGTTACCGCACCCGGCGACCTCTCAACAGTTAACAAATTCTACATTGGTACAGATAAGGACGGATACACGGTAGACGGCAGAGAGAACGTTTCATATGTGGTTGACAAGGGAGTTCTCTATGAGGTTACAGGCGATGACACCGTAGCCGACGAGGGAGTGAACGTCTTCACATATTATGAGACTGACGCTGTTCTCATGCAGGTTTATATGGAAAAAATCGGCAACCCCTCCAAAGTGAGCGTTGCTGTAGATTCCAACGATGGCGAGTATGTTCTGCCTGAAAGCGGAATGCTTACCTTAACCAAGTCTATTGAAGAGAGCAGGGATGAGGGCTTCTTCTACCCTGTGGAGAGCTTTGATTTTTACAATAACCCCTTCAAAGGCTGGGTTGGCTGGGCTGACACCCTTGAGGGCGATGTTGATACAGTAGCATCGGCACATAACCTTGTATATGTTGACTACAAGTGGAGTGAGCTGGAGCCCGAGAAAGGCAAGTTTGCCTTCGATGAAATCGAGAAGCAGTACCAGTTTGACAAGTGGACAAAACAGGGCTATCGAATGGTAATCCGTTTTGTTATGGATAACCCCAACATCCTTGACGGAGATCCTGATAAGGAGAGAATGGATATTCCTCAGTGGCTCTATGACGAGCTTGAAGCAGAGAATGCCGATGGGGAAGGCGCAGGTACATTCTACCTGGGTCAGAGCATTAAGGATTTACTTGGAGGCTGCGGTTTTTCACCTAACTACAAGTCCCCCAAACTCCTTGAGTATCACAGAAACATTATTAAGGCTTTGGCTGAGAGATATGACGACCCTTCAATCTGTGCATACGTTGAAGTGGGAAGTCTCGGTCACTGGGCAGAGTTCCACACATGGCCTACAGGAACAGGTTACTTCCCTGAACCCGGTCTTGCACAGGAATACATGCAGCCTTACGTGGATTACTTCCACAATGTAAAAGTCGGTATCAGAAAGCCCTACGCTCTCGCAGCAGAGAACAACTGGGGTCTTTACAATGATATTTTCGGTGTTACTTCCGATGGCGGTACACCCACATTCCTTGAGTGGGCAGCAGTTGGTAATACCGATATGCCCGAAGCTACAGAGGAAGATATTGCAGCATCGGCAATGCCTGAGTGGTGGAAGCTTAACTACTCCGGCGGTGAGTTCGCAAACGGTGATTTCAGAACCAACGCACTTGATGAGAATATCTGTGCAGTACTTGGACAGATCAGAGACAGCCATACCACATGGTTAGGTCCCTGCTCGGCATGTGACTTTAAGGTTGGTGATCCCGATTACGACTACTACAAGTACAACATTGAGACAATGTTCAAGACAATGGGTTATCGTTACAACCTCTTCTCCATTTCAGAGGGTGACCTTAACCAGGGTAAGAACACCATCGAGATGACATGGAACAACTCAGGTGTAGCTCCCATTTACTATAACTGCCCTGTATCTCTTATCCTTAAGGATGCAAGCGGAAACGCGGTTTATGAGCAGGTTATAGACACAGATACAACAAAATGGCTTCCCGGAAGAACCAATGTCAAAGCAGAGTTTAACATCCCTGCTGATGTAGCCCTTGGAGAGTACACTCTTGCAGTTAAGATGGTTACTCCCGACAAGCAGGCTCAGGTTATCAATCTTGCCATGGAAAACGGCAACGAGGACGGAAGCTATGATTTATACAAGCTTACGGTTAATGAAGGCACTGTTGGAGAAACAGTTGAAAACACTGAGGAAACAACCGAAGAGGCTGCTCCTGCAGATACCGCAAGCGTAGAAACCAGAGGAACAAATGCTACAGGTTATGTAATCGGCGGCGGAGTTGTTGCAGCATGTATCGCTGCGGTAGCAGTATTACGTTCTAAGAAAAGAGGAAAAAAATGAAACTGGCAATTATTGGAGCAGGACAAAGAGGAATGATTTATGCACATTATGCATACGAGAAATGCAATGCAGAAATCGTTGCCGTTGTCGACATCAGCGAGAAAAAGAGAGAGGCAGCTGCAGAGAAGTTTAATATCCCCGCAAACATGCAGTTTACCAATGTGGAAGACTTCTACAAGCTTGGTAAGGTTGCGGATGCCGTAATTCTTGCTACTATGGACAGAGATCACTTTAAGCACGTGATGCCTGCCATTGATCTGGGATATGATATCTTACTTGAAAAGCCCATCTCTCCCGACATCGAAGAGTGTCGCAAAATCCAGGAGAATGCTCATAAACATGGAGTAAAGATTGTTGTGTGTCACGTTTTGAGATACACCAAGTTTTTCTCCACAATCAAGCAGATTATTGACTCCGGAGAGCTTGGAAAGATTGTTACCATTCAGCATGCCGAGAATATAGGCAACTTCCATATGGCACATTCTTTCGTTCGCGGTAACTGGAGAAACAGCGACGAATCAAGCCCCATCATCATGCAGAAGTCATGCCATGATATGGATATTCTCGTTTGGCTTGTAGACAGCAACTGCAAAGAGATTTCTTCTTTCGGTAATCTCTCATATTTCAGAGAAGAGAATGCACCTGAAGGAAGTACAGCTCGCTGCCTTGACTGTCCTGTAGCCGATAAGTGCAGATTCGACGTAAGAAAAGCATATATGCCCATAAGAGGCGATTGGCCCGCAGTAGTTCTTACAGAGGACCAGTCAGAAGAAGGACTCCTCAAAGCTTTAAGAGAAGGCCCTTACGGCAGATGCGTATTCAGATGCGATAACAACGTTTGTGATAATCAGGTTACAGACATTCTCTTTGAGAATGGTGTAACCGCAACATTCCACCTTTCAGGTCTCACAAACAAGATGCATCGTACCATAAAGATCATGTGTGAAAACGGCGATATCTACGGTGATGATTCCGAAGATTTCGTAACAGTTACCCACTATTCTGCAAACCACAAGTACGAAGGTGAAGTTACAAAGGTATCTGTCAACAACGAGGAAGGTTTCCACGGCGGCGGAGACTACAGACTTACCATGGACTTCATTGAAGCCCTTGAGAACAAAGGCGTTGAACTTCGTTCATCCATCGACCGCTCTATCGAAAGCCATTTGATGGCTTACGCTGCTGAGCAGGCTCGTGTAAAGGATGAGATTATTCACATGGAGGATATCAGATAAATGACACCCGTTGAGGCTTGTAAATATTTTAGACTTGAGGGCGAAGTAAAAGAGTGCTCCAAGTACGGCAACGGACATATCAATGACACATATCTGGTTGTCTGTGATAAAGCTGACGGCACACAGGTAAAGTACATCTTACAGTGTGTTCACTGCACAATTTTCAAAGATCCCGCAGGTTTGATGGAGAACATCAAAAAGGTTACATCCTTCCTTAAGGACAAAATCGTTGCAGTGGGTGGGGACCCTATGAGAGAAACCATGAACCTCATCCTTACAAAGAATGGGGAGGTTTTCGAAAAGGACCCTTCAGGCGATATTTGGAGAGTATATGTATTTATAGATAACGCCACTTGTTTTGACAAGGTGGAGAAGCCCGAAGATTTTTACCAGTCAGCATATGCATTTGGTAAATTCCAGAATCTCCTGGCAGATTTCGATGCTTCGACCCTTACGGAAACCATCGTGGACTTCCACAATACAGCTGTAAGATTTGAGAGATTTAAGACCGTTGTCAAAGAGGATAAGATGAACCGTGCCAAGGACGTGGCAGAAGAGATTAAATTCTGCATGGACAGGGCAGAAGATATGAGTAGCTGCGTTGATATGTTAAAAGCCGGCAAACTCCCCTTACGTGTTACACATAACGATACCAAGCTTAATAACGTTATGATTGATGACGCTACAGGCAAGGGACTTTGTGTAATCGATCTGGACACTGTAATGCCCGGACTTTCAATCAATGATTTCGGCGATTCCATCAGATTCGGTGCCAACACCGCGGTTGAGGATGAGACAGATTTAAGCAAAGTATCTCTTTCCCTTGATTTGTTTGAGACCTATGCCAAAGGATTCCTTGAGGGCTGCGGCGGCAAATTAACCGATGCTGAGCTTTCAATGCTTCCCATGGGCGCAAAGATGATGACATTGGAGTGTGGAATGAGATTCCTCACAGACTATCTTGAAGGGGATGTTTACTTCAAGACTCATCGTCCCGGCCATAATCTTGACAGATGCCGTTGCCAGTTTGCTTTGGTGGCAGATATGGAAAAGAAGATGGACGACATGCACAAGGTGATTTCAAAAATCACAAACAAATAAGTGTGTAAAAGGTGAATCCTTTTGAAAAATGACGCGAAAAGGCCCATGTGTCTTTCGCGTCTTTTTTTGGATTTTTGCTTAATTGCTAGAGGTATTGGTCTCATGCTATAATGTTTAGGCTATGTTTTTTACAGGATGGTTAATAAATGAGAATTAGAAGATTTTTACCAATATTACTGATAGGGGCAGCCCTGACGGGGCTTGTGGCCTGCGGCAAGGAACCGGAACCTGAAGTTATTGTGGAGGAGGTTCCCACACCCACGCCCACACCTGAAATCGTTAAGACCAAGGTAACTTACAGCTACTTTGACGATTCAATGGAAGAGTGGCTTAAAAAGTGCGAGGCAGACTACGAGGCCAAGCACGAAGACATCGACATTATTCTGAAAAAGGGCGATCCCGACAACCTTTCGGAAAGAACGGCGGACGCATTTCTTGTGGATTCAATGGAGATGGGAGAGTGCATAGACAGTGGCCTTGCCACTCCCATAGATTCCTACATGTCCAAGGCCGGAATCCGAAGGGATGATTATAAGGAAACGGTCCTTAACATGTTTATAAAGGGAAGCGATTTGTATGCCCTCCCTGAAAGCTATGACACCGTGGGCCTTTGGTACAACAAGACCATATTTGACGCTTCGGGAGTTCCCTATCCCAATGCGGATACAGGCTGGATGAATGTGGTGGATATCCTCGGAAGCCTTACAAATGAGGCAGGCGGCGTGTACGGAATGGCAGTGGACTATGATAACCTTACACCTGTTATGGTTACCATTGCCGAAATGGGCGGCGCAATTTACGACGAGGAAGGAAATATCGCTGATTTTGGCAATTCCCTTACAAAAGCCGGAATCCGCTGCTTTGTGGACCTGATTGATGCGGGTTACATCCCCTCAGTTGCTTCCATGAATGAAAAGAATGCCATAAGAAAGCTTATGGATGGTGAGGCTGCCATGATTTACGGATGGGCATCCGACTATCTTACGGTCAAGGCATCTGAGAATGTAGGAAATTACAATTGTACATATCTTCCTACACTTTCAGGCAACAGGGTTACTCCCATGGTTGGAAGGGCAAATTGTATATCAGAGGCATCCAATTGTAAGAAGGAAGCTTTTGAGTGGATTGCTTTCCTTACAAAGGATTCTGAGGCAATGAAGGGATTTACCGAAATCTGTCACGGAATTCCGGCATACAACCAGACGGAGCAGGCGCTTCTCGGAAGTATAGGAGAAGCAAATAACCTCTTTATTTTTGCCGAGGAAGCATGGGATAATTCCTATATACTTCCTATAGTGCCCGATATTAAGGAGAAGCAGACATTTATCAGCGAAGAACTCTTAAGTGCATTTGAACTTAAGAACTCGGTGGATGAGGCCTGCATAGAAATTTGTAGCAAATTTAACTAAAGACTTCCATTATTGTCAGAATTCTTGTATAATAATATTATCAAATCCAATTAGGGGGTAGGTATTATGCAAGATTACAAGAAAATTGACTATGCTACCAACAAGGATGTGGTCTTAAGATATGTTCCGGGACATTTCATCACTCCTTATTCACACGTTAACTACTACATGGATCTGACCGACATGAAAGCCCGTCAGCGTGAAGCAAGAGCAACCGGTGAGGAGCTTGCACAGCAGTACATGGTAACCGACATTGTGGATACGGTCCTTTGTCTTGATAACATGGAAGTTATCGGTGCATATCTGGCAAATAAGCTTACGAAAGCAGGGGTTCATTCCCTTAATGCGCACCAGACAATTTACATTGCGACTCCCGAATATGATTCTGCGGGACAGATTGTATTCAGAGAGAACAGCAAACATATGATTAAGGGTAAGAAGGTCGTTCTCCTTCTGGCATCCATTTCCACAGGAGGAACGGTAACCAAGGCTATAAACACAGTTAATTACTACGGTGGTGAGATTGTTGGTATTTCCGCTATATTCTCAGCTGCCACAAAGGTTATGGATATTCCTATTCATCACCTTTACAGCCCTGCTGATTTACCGGACTATTTCAAGTACAAACCTGAAGAGTGTCCCATGTGTAAAGCAGGTCAGCCTGTGGATGCACTGTGTAACGGATTCGGATACTCAATAGTTTAGGCAATATGAACACAAAAGCGTGGATTATTTCCACGCTTTTTTCATTGCTTATTAGGGCGAAAAGAAGTAAAATTAAGGATATTACTCAGGGGGAAAATTATTAATGGTCAAGTACCTTTATCCGGACTACCCGGAGGTGTCATCTCCGGTAGCCATGATAATTATTTCCATATCGCTTATGCTGTTTCTGGGTTTTCTGATGACCCGACTTACAAAGAAACTGCGACTTCCAAACGTAACCGCCTACATAGTGACGGGTATACTTATAGGGCCCTTCTGCCTTAATATGATACCCGACAGAGTAGTGGCAGGCATGGACTTTCTGCCTGATATTGCTCTCGCTTTTATTGCCTTTTCCACAGGTGAATTCTTTAAGCTTTCAACTCTTAAGAAGAACGGATTAAAGGTTGTTGTAATTACCATACTTGAGGCTCTTACGGCTTCTGTACTGGTATTTATTCTCACTTATTTCATTCTCGGATTAAACCTTCCCTTCTCAATTGTGCTGGCGGCTCTTGCTTCAGCTACAGCCCCTGCCTCCACTGTTATGACCATAAGGCAGACCAAGGCAAAGGGTGATTTTGTAGAGACCCTTTTGCAGGTGGTTGCCCTTGACGATATAGTTGGCCTTGTTGCCTATAGCATTGCCATTTCCGTTGCAGTTTCATCCATTTCCGGAAAGGCTTTCTCGGCTTCAAGCATAATTAAGCCGATTCTTATTAATATAGGGATTATGGCTCTGGGAGGACTTTTCGGATTTTTCCTTAAGGCCCTTATATTCCAGAAGAGATCCAAGGATAACAGGCTTATTATTTCCATAGCTCTTATATTCGCATTCTGCGGTGTCTGTGCAATGCTTGGGGTATCGCCCCTGCTTGGATGTATGTCCATGAGTACCGTTTATGTGAATCTTACGGATGATGACAAGCTCTTTAAGCAGCTTAACTACTTTTCACCGCCCCTTTTACTTTTGTTCTTTGTCAGATCGGGGGTTTCCTTTGATTTGGATTCTCTGGTCCATGCATCGGGTGCAGTGGGAGCAACGCCCTTGTTGATAATCGGCGTTTTGTACTTTGTTGTAAGAATTGTGGGTAAGTATGTGGGAGCATTTGTGGGATGCGCCATGGCAGGGAAGAATAAGAAAGTCAGAGATTACCTTGGACTTGCCCTTATCCCTCAGGCGGGAGTTGCCATCGGTCTTGCAGCCCTGGGTGCCAGAACCCTTGGAGGAGAAACGGGTAATGCTTTGCAGACCATAATTCTGGCTTCCAGTGTACTTTACGAGCTTATAGGACCTGCCTGCGGCAAGTTGTCTTTGTACCTGTCAGGCTCCTACTCCAAGAAGATTGAAGATATTGTGGAGGTTAAGGAAACGGATGAAAACGGCGTTCCCAAGACTTCACTTGAACTTTTGATAGAAAGAATCCAGGCAATTCAGGAAGAAATCCCGGAGCATGCGGTTTCGGAGGAAGAGCTGGCTTTTACCGCTGCTGCGGAGGAATATGACATGATGAGCTCCATCAGGACGCCTAATCGTCGGGGCTTAAGACATAGATTCTAAGGAGGATAGTTTGAAATGATGTTTTTAAATATTGCCGATCCCATAGGTCAGGTACTTGGACATTGGGCAACTTCACTTACCTTTGGAGCTGTGCTTTTGAGGGTATGTATTTCCCTGGTTTTTGCAGCTATTATAGGCTGTGAGAGAGCAACCAAGAGACATTCCGCCGGTGTTCGTACATTTATGCTTGTGACCCTTGGGGCAACCATCGCAATGATAACGGATATCTTTATCTGTGACCTTTACGGAACCCACATCTTCTTCCTTGCGGGAGCGGTTATAATTGCGGGAGCTACAGTCAGTGTAAACTGCGTGCTTTTCTCATCAAGGAACCAGATTAAAGGTCTCACCACATCAGTGGCCCTTTGGACCTGCGGTGTTATCGGACTTGCCAGCGGTGCAGGATTCTACTCCGTAACCATCATTGGATTTGTGGCTCTGCTTTGCACCCTGAATCTTTTCCCTGCAATGGAAAGATACTTAAAGAACCGTTCCAACCACTTTGAGATTCACCTGGAACTTAAGAGCTCAAGCCATCTTCAGGACTTCGTTACAACAATCAGAAAACTTGGCGTAATCATCGATGATATCGAGCTTAACCCCGCATATGTGAATTCCGGATTAAGCGTATATTCCGTAGCTGTTTCTATCACCAGCGGAGAACTTAAGAAGTATAAAACTCATGAAGAGATAATTGAGGCTTTGGGTTCTCTTGATTATGTATATCACATTGAGGAGATGAGAGGATAGTATGGAACCTCAGATTGTTGAGAAGGAAGGAAGATTCTATATAGAGTTTGCCGGGAAGGTTGTTGAGATATCTGCTGCTGAGGCATCAGCGCTGAAGACTCAGCCCGAGGCTATTTATGATGTTATAGTTTCACATACAAGAAAGTTCAATTTCAATACAGCTGAAGATTCCGGCGAGAATATATTCAGTATGTAAATAAATCCGAGCTCTTTGAGCTCGGATTTTTGCTTGTCTTATTGTTCTCTGGCCTGCTTTACCAGGTCGTCTACGTTGTTTTGCTTGGGCTTGCATATGGAAGCTATCAAATCTTCCTCGGAAAGTTCCTCTGCAGGTGCACCTATGTCGCCGCCTTCCGCCGCTAAGGCTTCATTTGCCATGGCAAAAACGTCATCTACGCTATTTTGCTTAGCATCCTGGAACTTGGCCATAATGCTTGCATAAAGGTCCTGATCCTCGGCACTTAAGCCTGCAGCATCAAGATCGATTTCTTCCTCTCCGTCACCAAAGCCGCCTGCAGCACTTGCGGTTTCCTCGGCCGCACCGGCATCAAGCCCTGCCTCGGTTAACACTTCCTCGGCAGCTGCCGCAAATTCCTCCTTTGTAGGAGACTGCTCCGGCTGGTTTCCCATCTGCATCTGGTATTCATACCATTTAATCAGAGTCTTGGTCCTTAGCCTATAGTCATCAAACATATTTATTCCCTTTCAACACGCTTCTCCCCGCTTGGTTTCTTTATTTTATCAGACAATACCCGGAATTGCAAGAAAAATACGCATAATGGCTTTTTGCTGGCCGATGGTAAGCCTTCCAGCGGTGGGGCCAGGGTAATCTGACGCTTTTATAGGGCCCATCGGCATAAAAGAATTGGCGTTTTTCAATCCTATTATGACCGATTTAAGTCATGCAATTGGATGGCCTCATAAAGAATTCGATAATTCGGGCTTTTATTATGCCTATTTAAAAATTCACGACAATGTAAAGATGTAATAAAGACTCATTTTTAAAGTTTTATTATGCTCCCATAGAATCATTTTTTTATTTTGGCACATAATAATTCCAAGGGTTTGGAGATTTATTATGACTTTAAAAAATTCAGAGGTGAGAACAGGGCATAATGGATTTGAGTTTTGGTTGTTTTATTACGATTACTAAGGTTTTAAAGGGTACTTGAGAAAACCGGCCCCAAATGTTAATGTGTGTTTAAAGTGGATTATAGTTCAAGTGAGGTGGAGTATATGAAAATGAACGATCAAATAGAAGACAATGAACTGTGTAAGGAACTTGACAAGGGTATAGCAGATATGGAAGAAGGTCGTGTTACGCCGCATGATGAATCGATGAAGATACTGTGGCAACGATACTTAGAGTATGTTCGCCAATAGGGTTTCATTGACGCTAATTTCGCGTAATAGTATAATTCAAATTGATTCACATCACTCGAGGGAGGTAGTAACAATGGATAGCAATAACATGAACAATGAGAACATGACAAACACTGCAGGTACTGAGAATCAGGCGCCTAACCAGGGACAGTTCTCTAACCAGAATCAGTACGGTCAGAATCAGTACGGTCAGAATCAGTACAGCCAGAACCAGTACGCTCAGAACAATCAGAACCAGTATTATCAGGTTCCCAATTATCCCGTGGTAGTTCCCGGAAAGAACAAAGCAGTAGCTTCATTGGTTCTCGGAATCCTTTCAATTGTTTTCATTTGGGGTGGATTCTCAGGCTTTGTATCATTGATCTTAAGTGTCATAGGTCTTATTCTTGCAAGCTCAGCTAAGAAAGACGGATTTGACGAAGGAATCAGAACAGCAGGTTTCGTAACAAGCCTTATCGGTTTGATCGGAGGTTTGCTTGCAGTTCTTGCTTGCGTTGCTTGTATCGGTGCTTTCGGCGCTGTAACAAGCTCCAGAGATTTTGAGAGAGCAGCTGATGAATTCTTCTACGATTTCTATGGCAGGTATTAATATCCCAACATACGGATTATTAGGTGGGGCCGGGTTCTTTTGCGGATTAGTGTATCTTCTCCTTCGTTGCAGGGAGAAGATGCAGCGAGAGAACGCGGTCTATATCTATGTCTTTTCGGCGCTTTTCGCCATGCTTGGAGCCAAGATTCTGTACCTCATTGTGAGTGCGAAGGACATAATTGCGGCCTACCAAATCACAACAAACTATCTGGGCCTTACCATTGAGCTTTTGAGAGGCGGCTTCGTGTTTTACGGAGGCCTTGTAGGCGCTCTCGTTGGCATCAATGTAATGACCAGGTATTATGGCCTTGTAAAAAACGACTATATCCCAATCCTGGTTCCCTGTATCCCTCTTGTCCATGCCTTTGGAAGGATTGGATGTCATGTGGTCGGATGCTGCTACGGGGCTCCCACCCACTCGCATTACTTTCAAGTGACTTATCAGAATTCTGTATACGCTCCCAATAACGTGGCACTGGTGCCGGTTCAGTTAACTGAAGCAGTGATAGAGTTCATTCTTTTTATTGTTCTATTGATTCTTGGGATAAAACTCGAAAAAAAGAGCCTTATTCTTCCCATCTACCTGATTGCTTATCCGGTTTGCCGCTTCATTCTGGAGTTCTTCAGAGGCGATGAAATACGCGGAATCTTTGCGGGCTTAAGTACCTCACAATGGATAAGCATAATGCTTGTTGTATACGCAATTTATGAGATAATTCGGAAAAGAAAAAATTGATTGACAATGGTCACATACTTATGTAAACCTGCGTGTTTTAAACATTTCTGCGTGACCTTCATGTGACCGATTTTTGATACTATCATAATCGGTAAGTTGGGGTACTATTTTTCGAGTACCACAATATATTGAAGGGAGATCTAGATTTATGAAACAGGTTAAACAAAGACTTTTGTCCTTTTTGACGGCATTTCTGGTTGTTTTCACAACTGTATTTGGGAATGCCTCTTTTGTTGTGCGGGCAGAAGGAGAAGCTACGATTGCCACTTGGTCATGTGACAAGGAAAAGAATGTTACGAGTGACAATTTATCATTGGGTCTTGAGGGCGGTCCTGCCCAGGATTTCTTATCTGACTCAATAAAGGGTACTGATTGGACCAATGGTGGATATTGGCATTTGACATTTGATGCCACGGGATATGAGAATATCACTCTCAACTTCAAGGCCAAATCCAGTGGTACCGGGCCCAAAGACTTTAAGGCCAGCTATAAAACTTCCGATTCTGATTGGATAGAAATAGAAGGTTATTCTGTTACAAAAAACCTGGCAAACAAGTCACTTTCTATCCCGGTAGCAAACCAGGGAATTGAAATTAAACTTGAAGTATCGGGGAATTCCTCGCTCACGGAAGAGAAAGAAATTGCTTCTGGAGGTACTTCTGCAATTAACAATATAACCATCAAAGGTACACCCATCTCAGGCGGTTCTGAAGGTGGCGAAGAAGGTGGCAGCGGCGAAACAGGTGAGGAGAAGGAAACCTGTGCAGCTGTTACAGCATCACCTTCAGCAGGGGAAGTAGAAAAGGGTGCAGCAGTATCTCTGTCTTGTGAGACTGAAGACGCTACAATTTACTATGATGATAATGGCGATAACAATTTCGAAATGTACACATCGCCGATTCAGATAGACGCTGATATGACCATTAAGGCTTTCTCACAGAAGGAAGGCTTTAATGACAGTGAACCTGTTTCATTTACATATACGGTAAAAGAAGAGATACCCGAAGAAATCAAGCCAGGAACCAAACTTGATGAGGTTAAGGACGGGGATTCTTTTGTTGTTTTCTTTGAAAAAGATAAAATGATTCTTACTTCAAAGGCCAGTGGCAAAAAACTTGCCGGTATTGCGGGAAGTTTAGATTCAGCTGATTCACACTTATATGTTGAGAAGAAGGAATCAAACAAAGATGATGTAGACAGCATTGCTGTTCTTACTTTGATTGCAAACGAAGACGGAACATATAAGTTAAAAAACTCAGATGGTAAGTATCTTACAACCACAAGTACAGGCAACAGCCTTTCCTTTACTGATAAAGAAGATGACGCCTATATTTCCTGGAAAGTAGAAAAGGGAAGCACTGCGGGAACATTTCTTATTGGAAACACCAAGGCATCTTTTACCAGAAACGAGAAGACATATGAGCAGTATATAGAGTATTTTTCGGGATTTACTGCATATAGTTTCCTTAAGGGTGAAACGGCTGAGGCTGCATACACTCTTGCTTTATACAGCGCCCCTGAAGTAAAAGAAGTTGAGGAGCAGACAGAAAAAGAGACTCCTAACGAGGCTAAGGAATTAGATAACCATGACAGAGTAATCATGGTTATTAAGGACAAGGCTTTGGATACTTCTTTTGCGGGCAAGGAAGCCCAAAAGGGAGACGATGGCAGCGTTTATGCTTCTGACAGTGTGGTTTTAAGTGTTCAGAAGGCGGACGACGGCTATATCTTCAAGGATGAAGTGGCAGGCAAGTATCTGTCTGCAGTAGACGCCAAGCAGGGGCTTGTTTGGGTAGATGAAGCTGATGAGTTTTCCAAGTGGACAGTTGAGGCTCAGGAAAAGGGTGGCTTTATCATAAAGAATAATAAAGCTGAGTATACGAAGAACGGAACCAAGACTGCCCAACACATTGAGTATTACAAGAATTTTACAACATACATTGCAGGCACAGGTGATGCATACCTTGTAAGATTCTACTATGCGGAGACAGCACCTATAGTGCCTCCTGTAGAAGAGCCTGATACCAACGAGAACAAGAACCTCAAAGATGGCGACATTGTTGTAATGTATGCTGAAAAGAAAGTGCTTACTTCCACGGCAAATGGCACCAGATTAAACGGTGTGGATGCTGTCATTGACGATGAGGGTAACCTTACTGTTCCCGACGGAGCAGCTTACTTAAAGGTTGTCTACGACGAAGAGCAGAAGAACTATGCATTTAAGGATGCCATTTCAGGCTTATTCCTTACAAGTGGACCTACAGGAAGTGCCCTTTCATTTAATGAAGAACTCACAGATCTTGGTAAATGGATTCTTGAGAAAAAGGGTGATGGATTTAACGTAAAGAACAAGGCAGCTCTTTATAACGAGAAAACTGCTCAGTACATAGAATTTTATCAGACATTTACTACATATTCCCTGAAGGATCAGAATGCATTTATCGTCAGATTCTTCAATGCCACCCTTCCCGCAACCGTAGACACAGAAACTGTCCTTGGGGTTGCTTCATGGGGCGGAAATGCGAATTATGAGGATGCCGGAGTTACAACTGAAATAAATGGTGATGCTTCTTCTACAAATGACATGGGGGATTCAACAGCCAAGTTCAGGGCAGTGAAGAGTGGGGTTACTGTAGAACCTTATATGACCTCAACATCTACAGCCACCGGTTCCACAAATTATTTCATGGGAGCCAAGGGAATCGGAAGCGGCACAGATGACTATTTGGAGTTTGAGCTTCCCTACGCTGGTTACGGAAACGGAGCTATTTCATTCAGACTTAAAGCAAGCAATACCGGAGCCGGATCTTTCCAGCTTAAGTATTCAACAGATGGTAAAAACTTCTCCAATTTCTCAAAAGGAACCTACGCTTACACTACATCAAGCTATGGCAGTGGCGGGGCTAAAGAGAATTACGGAGATATCACAAACGGAATCGCTGATAATTCCAAGGCCTCATCCGGTGGAGTATACGAGAGCTTTACCTTTAATATTCCTGAAGGAGCAAATGATGCGGACAAACTTTTGATTCGCCTTGTTCCCGGTGATAAATCAGCAGGAAAGAATTCACAAGGTGAATATAAAATCGGAACAGGCGGCACAGTCCGCATCGACTCCGTTGTTGTTTCGGCAAGCCCCATTATTTCCGGGGACAAGTGTGCATTTGTAAAAGCAAATCCTGCGGCAGGAGCAATTCCCGCAGGCACTAAGGTTGCGCTTTCAACAGCAACAGACAATGCAACAATCATGTACTCTGTAAACGGTGCAGAGTTTGCAAAATACAATGCGGAAGAGAAGATTGCCATTGACAGCTTCCCCGCAGTAATCAAGACCTATGCGAAGGCAGAGGGCCTTAAGAACAGTATCACAACCACATACGCATACACTCAGGAAAAAACAGAAACTCCTACTGTTATTCCTAACGGCGGCTCTGTGCGTGAGACTGACAAGATTAAGTTTAAGTGCAACACAAAGGACGCAAAGATCTTCTACGCATACGCAGATGAAAGTGCTGTGATTGAAGAGACATCAAATATCGAGGATGCAGAGGGAGAAGAAGGTGAAGATACAACCGGCGAAGAGGAGCCTGAAGCAGAAGAAGCTGCAACAGACGACAACTACGACTGGATTGAGTACACCGGCGCCTTCAGCCTTGAGAAACTTCCTTGTACTTTGGTAATTAAGGCTACCAAGGAAGGCTGCATTGACAGTCCTGTTAAGACTCTTAAGTTTACCAAGAAGATAAACGACAAGTACGGTATTTACTTTGGACAGATTCACTCCCACACCAACTTCTCAGATGGTGCCGGAAGCTGTGAGGAGGCGTTTATACACGCTTCAACACAGGTTGCAAACCTTGATTTCCTTGCTGTAACAGACCATTCAAACTCACTTGACGGTGAGGGTGATTCAGATATTGCAGTTAACAAGGATACATCCGAGGACATGGAGTGGACCAAGGGACATGCCCTTGCAGAGCAGTATTCCCGTGAGGACTTTACATGTCTATACGGTTATGAGATGACCTGGTCAAACGGCCTGGGACATATGAATACATTCTGCACACCCGGATTCCAGAGCAGAACTCAGAAAGAATATACAACTTATTCGACTGCATTATCCAACTATTATGCAGCACTTAACAGAGTGCCTGATTCAATAAGCATGTTTAACCATCCCGGAACCACGTTTGGAGATTTCCAGGATTTTGCCTACTATTCAGAAGCAAATGATGCACTCATTAACCTTATAGAGGTAGGTAATGGCGAGGGAGCCATCGGCTCTGCAGGTTACTTCCCTTCATATGAGTACTACACAAGAGCTCTTGATAAGGGCTGGCATGTGGCACCCACAAACAACCAGGATAACCATAAGGGACTTTGGGGTGATGCCAATACAGCAAGAACAGTAGTACTTGCTGATGCAAACAATGAGGAGTGTATTTACGACGCCATGAGAAACCGTCGTATCTACGCTACAGAAGATAACAACTTAAACATCTACTACACCTTAAATGGAAACGTAATGGGTACAGCTCTTGAGAAAGAGGATGTGGATGACACAGTTAATATCACTGTTGACATTTCAGATGAAAGCGGTGAGGCAATTGGTGATGTACAGGTTATCGTTAACGGTGGTCTTGTACTTGCTGAGAAACAGGTGGCAGCTTCAAGCGAAACAGTTACCTTCAACGTAGAGTCAGTTTACTCATACTACTACATCAAGGTAGTTGAGGCTGACGGTGACATTGCGGTTACAGCACCTGTTTGGGTCGGCGACGTAGAGGCCTGCGGAATCAACTCCGTAACAACCACAACCACACTTCCCGTTCAGAATGAGAACGTTGATATCAACATTGACTTCTATAACAATGAGAAGGCAGATCTTCTTATTGATGAGATTACAATTGAGGTTCAGAACTCAGAAAATGAAGTTTCAACAATTGCCAACCTTAAGGGCGATGACATCAAGGATGTGGCAACAGTAGGACCCAACAAGACTGCAGGAATGACATTCAATTATGTCTATGACGCAGCAGGCAAGGTAACATATATTGTTACAGCCAAGGGTACTCTTAACGGAGTAAACAAGATTTACATCGGTAAGCTTACTCTTAACTACGCAACAGCAGAGATGGTTGGTGAAGTAATCGTTGATGCATCTCACTACAACGACTATGTTGCAGGTTACTATGCAGGCAACATGAACAACTTCACAAAGCTTTGTGCAGAGCAGAATCTGAGAGTAACTCTTGTAAAAGACCAGATTACCGCTGATATGCTTAAGGATGCCAGAGTGCTTGTTATCTCTTCACCTGCGGCACAGACAGATAAAAAGAACAATCCTCCCATGTATGAGGCTTCAACATTTGAACCCGAATTCGTGGAACTTGTAAAAGAGTATGTTGAAAACGGCGGTAAGGTAATCCTTTGCGGTATTGCCGATTACAACAACTTTAAGGCAGCAGCAGAGCAGAATAAGATTCTTGAGGCTTTAGGATCCACCATCAGAGTAAACTCCGATGAGGTTATGGATGATACCAATAACGGTGGCCAGGCTTACAGACTCTATCCCACAAACTATAAGGCTGATTCCAAGTACTTATATGGAGTAAAAGAGGGTCAGACCTACAGCCAGTATTCAGGCTGCAGCATTACAGTGGGTGAAGGCGAAACAGATACCTGCTACGAGGCAGAAGCCCTTGTCTGGGGATTTGATACAACATATTCCAAGGACTGCAAGAATGAAACCGGTGGCACCACCGATACAAAGAACAACAACCTGGGTGATATCACTTTCCTTGCTCATCAGGAGACAAAGGCAGGCGGTGACATTATCGTAGCCGGCGGCGTATTCGTTTCAGACTTTGAGGTTAAGGCAGAGGTAGATAACATCTTTGACCTTCCTTATATCAACTTCACAATTGCAACAAACATCATCAACGACAACAAGGTAGTTCTTCCTACAGCCACAATCGCTGAGGCTCGTCAGGGTAATACCGGTGATGTATTTGCCGTAGAAGGATATGTGACAAGCGGAACTGATAACGCAAGTACAACCTTCTTTGACACCATCTACATCGAAGATGAGACAGCCGGAATCGATATCTTCCCTTATGCTACACCGGGTCTTAAACTTGGAACAAAGGTAAGAATTGTGGGCTTCGTTTCATCCTACCAGGGTGATAAGGAGTTAAAGGTTCTCACAGCTGAGATTCTTAATGAGGAGCCCAAGGTTATAGAGCCTAAGGAAGTAAGCTGCAAAGATGCCATGGATTACGACAAACTTGGCGGTTCACTTCTTAAAACAACAGGTGTTGTTCAAAGAGTAAGAATTGAAAATGACGTATTGGCAGAGATTTGGCTCTCCGATGATACAGGAAAAGAAGCAGCTATATTCATCGACGGATATATCTACTCCGGAACCACAGGTCAGAACACTCTTGCCGAAAGCATAAAGGCCGGTGATAAGGTTTCAGCAGTAGGTGTACTTTACATGCATCCCGAGGATGGGGAAGAAGAATCTGTACCCGTACTTCGTGTGAGAAACTGTGATGAGATAGTTGTCCTTTCCCAGGTGGTAATCCCCAGTGTTGGCGGAGGTACAAGTTCAGGAGCCGGTGCCGGTGCAAGTGCAAGCGGCTCGACTTCAACCGAAACCACATCACCTGCTTCCACAACGCCTGCAACCACAGTTCCGGGAACCACGACACCTCAGGGAACAGCACCTGAGGCAACTACACCGGCAGCAGCAGTTGTTAACGCAGCGGCGGAAGTGGCAGCCAACACAACAAACATTGAAGATGCACAGACACCTCTTGCAGATTCTAACTATATACTCAGCACAGCTGAAGAAGTTGCAGATGAATCATTGGATTCCGGGGACTCAGATGTTACAATAACAGAGAACCAGACTGCAACATCAGCTTCCGTTGAGTCATCCAACGCAAAGGTTGCAGCTTACGCAATAATTGTACTTGTTGCGGCAGCAGCCGTAGTTGCAGCGGTACTTCTTAGAATCAAGAGAGAGAAGAATGCAGAATAAGCTTTTTTCCAAAAAGAATATAATAAACATCTGTGTAGTAACAGTTTTTACTATTTGTCTGATTGCTGTAATGTGGCTTGTCAACAGAGACAGGCCACGTTACACTTCAACAAGTGATACGGGTGTGGAATATGAGAACGCCAGGGTATTATCGGTAATCGAGGATAAGACTGTCGTCGACGAGAAGACCGAGGGCGTATTGAAAGGGAGCATGGAACTGAAGGTGGAAATCCTGACGGGCCGTTACAAGGGCAACATCAGCTTTGTCACCAACTATTTCAGCTCTCTTTATAATGTCAATGTAAAAGAAGGGGATACGGTCTGTGTCAGACTGGACACCACAGGAGAGGGCGTTTACACCGCCAGTATTTATAACTACAACAGAGCGCCTTTGATAATCGGCCTTATAGTCGTATTTTTGCTGGCCCTTGTTTTGGTGGGCGGAAAGCAGGGCATAAAAGCCTTCGCGGGCCTTGTGTATACCGTTCTTTGCATATTCGGCATATTGCTTCCCCTTACTTTAAAGGGAGTCCCTGCAGTGCTTTTAAGCTGCGTCATCATATTTATCACAAGCTCCGTTTGCTTTTATCTTATCGGTGGCTTTGATAAGAAGACTTTGGCTGCGGCACTGGGATGCTTTGGAGGCGTGCTTATAGCTGCTATCCTTGGCCAGGTGGCTGCCGGAATAGGCGGAATTACCACCTTCCAAATGGATGAGGCTGAAGCCCTTCTTTTGGTAAAATCCACAACCGCTCTGAAGATGCGAGGCCTTTTTACTGCAGGCATCCTTATAGCGGCCATGGGTGCGGTGATGGATATAACAATGTCCGTATCATCGGCACTTTACGAGGTTCACACCATAAATCCGGAAAGGGATTGGAAACAACTTTTTAAATCAGGATTAAACATTGGCAGAGACGCCATGGGCACAATGGCAAACACTCTCGTGCTTGCCTATGTGGGAAGTTCGCTCAATATGTGCGTGCTTATCTATTCCTACGGTGTGGGAATGAGACAGCTTCTGAACACAGATTTCGTAGCGATAGAAGTGATAAGAGCCATAGCGGGCAGCGTAGGTATTATATGTGCTGTCCCTTGTGTATCATTAATAGCGGCATTGATGTATGCCGGCACCAAATCAGTTGGTAAACCAGGAGTTAAGTAGCTCGGGCTGGCCACCGTCGAGGCTTACGCGGTAGAAGTAGTCGTTAAAGCCTGTGTCGGGGTCAAGATCCGCCAGAGTCTCATAATAAAGGTAGCCGTCTCCGGGGGCAAAGTGGGGAATTCCCCAGTATTCAAGCTCACCAAGGGAACAAAGAACGGTTCCTTCGGATTCGGTATTTAAATTAATCTTGCAAATCGAATCGGCGGTTGAATAAATAAGAGTATCGCCGTCAAACAGGAAGCCGTAGTTTGCGGCACCGGTAAGAGTAAAGGGAAGGGTTTTTGTAACCTTTCCTTTTTTGGTATCGCGAACCTCAACCTTGTATTCGGCGGTTCTGTCATCATAGTTTTCGGGGGCCTTGGTCATGGTGATGGCGTAAATCTCGCCCTTGTAAAGGCTAATTCCCACGATGCTGCCCACATTTCCCACATCCTCATAGGAGTAGAGGGTCCTGTCCTTGTTGGTTTCAAGATTGTACTTACCAACTATATTCTTGGAAGTTTTCTTGTCGAATCCGCTGTAGAAGAAGTATGTCCCGTCGTAGCCGAAGATGTTGTTGATTCTTCGTGACAAAATCGGATTTCTCTCAGTACCGTCTGTGCTTACCCATGCATACATCATGTTAAAATCGTCGTCCAGTCCGGTACAGTAGAATATCTTGTCGCCGATTAACTTCTCCTGACCGTATCCTACGTTGTAGGCGTTGTCAGCCAGGGTTACTTCGTTGGAGCCGGAGGGCATATCAGCCGAGAAGATGTTTCCAAAACGGTTATCGCTTGCAACATATCCTTCGGTAATCTGATCGCCATAGTAGATTTTGCCGTCATATACGGCAAAAGCGCTGGCTTTAACGGGAATTTCCTCGCCCCAGGCACCGCCTATTCCCTTATAGACTTTGCCGCCGTTTCCGCGCATATTGGCGAATCCGACTGTCTCATATTCAATTGCCTGATAGCTGTCACGGCCGATAAAATAAATGGCGGCTGCGCCTATAACGATAATGGCAAGAACAGCTGTCAGTACTATAATCATTCCTTTGTTGAACTTATTGCTTCTCATGTCTTTCAACCTTTCAATACGTACTTCATATAATATACACAATATGTTTGGAAAAATAAATATGAAATGTTATAATATAAGCACTTACCGTACGTTTGAAGGACGGTTGTGAGTGGCACAAAATAGGAGATTTACAGATGTTAGATTTACAAGGTATTTCCTTTAAGGTAGAGGAAGGTTCTGCCGAGAAGGAGATAATTCAGGATTTAAGCCTTCATGTTGATGAAGGCAAATTTATTGTGGTTACGGGCCCCAATGGAGGCGGAAAATCAACTCTGGCCAAGCTTATTGCCGGAATTGAGAAGCCCACCAACGGGCGTATTTTATTTGACGGGAAAGATATTACAGATCTTAGCATTACCGACAGAGCAAAGGCCGGTATCAGCTTTGCAATGCAGCAGCCCGTAAGATTTAAGGGAATAAAGGTCTTTGACCTTTTAAGACTTGCATCGGGAGTCAAGAATTTATCCATAAATGACGCCTGCTCATATCTTTCAGAGGTTGGACTTTGCGCCAGAGATTACATCAACAGAGAAGTAAATGCTTCTCTTTCCGGCGGAGAGTTAAAGAGAATTGAGATAGCTACGGTTTTGGCCAGAGGAACAAGGCTTTCAATCTTTGATGAGCCTGAGGCGGGAATCGACCTTTGGAGCTTCCAGAACCTTATTAAGGTTTTTGAGCACATGAGAGACAATATCAAGGGCTCAATCATAATCATTTCTCATCAGGAGAGAATCCTAAACATAGCAGATGAGATAGTAGTAATAGCAAACGGACAGGTTAGCAAACAGGGCAAGAAGGAAGAGATTCTGCCTGAGATTATCGGCACTTCTTCAGCTCTCGGAACCTGCGACATGTTGCAGGGTTAGGAGGATAGTTCATGGATGAGATTCAAAAGAGAATTCTTCTTGAAGTAGCCGATCTTCACGAGGTTCCGGAAGGTGCCTACAATATCAGAGCAAACGGCGCTTCAGCAGGAAGAAATTCCACAGCAAATATAGAGATAACAAGCAAGACCGATGTTTCAGGTATCGATATCAGAATTAAACCGGGAACCAAGCACGAGAGCGTGCATATTCCCGTGGTTCTCAGCGAGAGTGGAATTAAGGAGACGGTTTATAACGATTTCTATATCGGGGACGACTGCGACGTGGTTATAGTTGCAGGATGCGGAATTCATAACTGCGGCAATCAGGACTCTGAACATGACGGAATCCACAGATTTTACGTTGGCAGGAATTCCAAAGTTAAATATGTTGAGAAGCACTATGGTGAAGGCGACGGAAACGGAAAGAGAATCCTTAATCCCGGAACCGAGGTCTACATGGAGGAAGACAGCTTCATGGAGATGGAGATGGTTCAGATTAAGGGTGTGGATTCCACAGTCAGAACCAGCAAGGCTGAGCTTAAGGCCGGTGCAAGGCTCAACGTTCACGAAAGACTTATGACTCACGGCGAGCAGTATGCCGAGAGCATTTATACGGTGGATTTAAAGGGTGACGGAGCAGCCACGGACATTGTTTCAAGAGCCGTTGCAAGGGATAAGTCCTATCAGAAATTCGATTCAAGAATCATAGGAGATGCCGTTTGCTCCGGACATTCCGAGTGTGATGCCATCATCATGGATGAGGCAAGAGTACTGGCTGTGCCTCAGCTTGATGCGGCAAATGTTGACGCAGCCTTGATTCACGAGGCAGCCATCGGAAAGATTGCGGGAGACCAGCTTATTAAGCTTATGACTCTGGGTCTTACCGAGGAGGAAGCGGAAGAACAGATTATAAACGGCTTCCTTAAATAATGGGAACGGGCGGGATTACATTAATGAATGTAAATGACTACTTCAAATACATTAACATGGGGTTACCTGAGGACATAAGAAGGCTTAAGGACGCAGGGTACTATGACGAGGCCATGAGGCTTATGGACATTAAGGCGGCAAGGCCCGATACCCCTGAAGAACTTAAGTATTGCTTCTTGGCCTGGAAAGAGATTTTCAGACGCATTCCCAGGGAGTATTCCCTTTCAAAGGATGATCTTTTTAAGCAGTTTAAGGAGAAAATCGCTGATTTTACCGAGGAAGACTTTAAGAAGGAAGAGGATGACGGCCTTTTAAGGTGGATATTCCTTAAGGGCGAGAAGAGATACTTCAAAAGCAGCGTCCGCACCGTTTTGAAGACTGACCTTGAAATGGCTAAGAGAGCGGGGCTTGATACCTCAGATCCCGACAAACTTCTTAATGAAGCCATTGAGATTTGCAAAAAAGAAGGCAGAATCTCCAAAAACATCAGATACACCCATAGTCTCAAGGTCAGAGATGATTTGTTTAAGCTCGGAATGAAGGTAAGGGTTCACATTCCCATTCCGGCAGAATGCATGGAGCAGACAAACATTAAAATAGAAAGCACTTTCCCCGAAAATGCCGTGATCGGTAAGCCGAATTCCGAGGCAAGATGCGTGTATTTTGAGGAAACACTTAACGAGAACCATGAGTTTAGTGTGACTTATTCCTATACCTTTACCAATGTTTACAAGGACTGCTATGGTGAAGTGGGAGGCACATCATCAGGGGAGTATGATCCCGGAGAAGAGTTTCTCGCAGAGGAGGGACCGCACATTGTTTTCTCTCCCATAATAAGGACTTTGGCAGCCAAGATTGGGGAAGGGTGCAGGGATAAAGGCGTTCTTGCAAAGAGGGTTTACGACTATCTGACCCTTAACCTTAAATACACATTTACACCAAACTACATTCTTTTACCTGACATCGTGGAGGACGGAGCACTTTTCATGCGTGGAGACTGCGGAGTTATGGCCCTTTTGTTCATAACAATCTGCAGATGTCTTGGTGTTGGTGCCAGATGGCAAAGCAGCAGAACCATGGAGCCGACGGGAAGCGGACAGCATGACTGGGCGGAAGCTTATCTTCCGGGATTCGGCTGGGTTCCTGTGGATGTTTCCTATGGAGTGGCTGCACACCGTTATGGAAATGAGGAGAGAAGGCAGTTTTACTTTGGGAACCTTGATCCCTACAGGATGGTGGCAAATTCCAGATTCCAGGCGGATCTGGAGCCGGCCAAAGCTTTCTTCAGAAATGATCCCTACGATAATCAGGACGGCGAAATTGAAAGCGATATCTCGGGTCTTAGGGAAGACGATATAGTTGAACGAGGAGAAGTAATTGTATGAAATGGGTACTTGCGTGCGGAGTAATCGGATACCTGGTGGGGACCATTAATCCGTCATACTTGATAGCGAAAATCAAAGGTTTTGACATCAGAGGCAGAGGCTCGGGAAATGCCGGCGGGTCCAATGCCCTTATTACAATGGGTAACAAAATCGGCGCTATTTGCATGATTCTTGATATCCTGAAGTCCTATCTGGTTGTTACGGCCGTAATGTATTTTGTGCCTGAGAACAAGCATGCCGCCATTGTGGCAGGTGTTATGTGCATAATAGGCCACATGTTCCCCTTCTATATGGGATTTAAGGGCGGTAAAGGCTTTGCATGTTTGGGCGGACTGATTTTGGCCTATTCATCGAAACTTTTTGTTGTTATGCTGGCAGCAGTTTTCCTTCTGGTTTTGATAACTGACTATATCTGCATCGGTCCCATGGCAGCATCCGTTGCGTTTGCCGCAATCTATGGTATTTATGAGAAAGACGTTATGGGATTTGCCATCTTGATGGTGGGTTCAGGCCTGATCATCTATAAGCACATCGAAAACATTAAGAGAATAAAGGAAGGCCGGGAAGCTCATTTCAGCTTCCTGTGGCGGAAGGATGAGGAAACTCAGAGAGTCCAAAAGAACATGGAGGATAAATAGTTGTTTTACTATAGTATATTAAGGTGGCTGGCCGTAATTCCCGGCATAGTCCTTATTGTACAGGTTTATAAGCAGGACAAGATAGAAAAAGAGCCCCTGGGGCTTATACTTAAGCTTTTGTTTGGAGGCGCTTTGACAGTTATTTCCGCGGTGCTTTTGGAGACCTTTGGAGAATGGCTGATTCAGACCATATTCACCGTACCAAGCAGAATCACTGTTGCAATTGACTGTTTCCTTGTGGTGGGAGTAGCGGAGGAAGCCGGAAAATATCTGGTTTTGAAGCACCTGACCTGGAGACACAGGGCATTTAACTACAGATTTGACGGAATCGTGTATGCAGTTTGTGTCAGCATGGGCTTTGCCATTGTAGAGAATGTTTTGTATGTTACAAGCGGTGGTATCACAACAGCCGTACTTCGCGCAATTACGGCAGTTCCCGGACATTGTATTTTTGCCATTTTTATGGGGCATTATTACGGTGAGGCCAAGGTATGTGAGGCAAGGGGAAACATAGCGGGCATGGACAAATACCAGAGACTGGCATTTATGGTTCCTGTTTTGATACACGGATTCTATGATTTCTGCCTGTCTGTGGAGTCTCTGGCAGCTACACTGACATTCTTCGTGTTTATAGTGGCTTTGGACATTTACACAATTAAGAGAATCAAAGTATATTCTTCGGAAGACATGCCAATCTACGAGCCTTTTGGCGGCTTTTGGGGATCTGATTTCTAGAAGGATCGGTTTCGAAGAATTGGGGGCGTGCAATGGATATAAAAGAAGTTTCTTTTGAAGATAAACTAAGACTGGTAACGGGGCAGGGTAAGTGGCATACCGCCGACTGCGGTGGCAAATATAAGAACATTCATCTTTCCGATGGCCCTCACGGCTTGAGAAAGCAGGATGAGGAGGTTATGCAGAACAATTTAAGCTATACCTCCACATGCTTCCCTACAGCCTCTGCTGTGGCCTGCAGCTGGGATACGGACCTTATTGCAAAGATGGCAAAAGGAATAGCCTCAGAGGCCAAAGCAGAGCAGGTTTCGATTCTTTTGGGCCCCGGAACCAACATTAAACGTTCACCAACATGTGGACGTAATTTCGAATATTTCAGCGAGGATCCCTATTTGGCAGGAACCCTTGCTTCTGAGTATGTAAATGCCGTCCAGGAGGAAGGCATAGGTACATCTTTAAAGCACTTCGCAGGCAACAGCCAGGAAACTCTCAGAATGACCCAGAATTCCATGATTGACGAGAGAACTCTCAGAGAAATATATCTGAGGGCTTTCGAAAAGTGCGTAAAAGAGGCTGCACCTGCCACAATCATGGCATCCTATAACAGAATTAACGGTCAGTACGCATGCAGAAACAAATGGCTTCTTACGGACGTATTAAGAAACGAGTGGGGATATAAAGGCCTTGTGGTTTCTGACTGGGGCGCCTGCAATGACCTTGGAGAGGCTGTGGAGGCAGGATGTGATCTTGAAATGCCTGACAGTAACGGCTTCCATGCCGGTAATCTTAAAAGGGATGTGGAATCCGGGAAGACCTCTATGGAAGCTTTGGACAGAGCGGCATTAAACGTCCTTAATCTGGCGGAGAAATATAAGTATCCCGATGATGAAAAGTATGTGGGTATTACGAAGGAACTCCTTGATACAAATGCTTCCCTGGCAAGACAGATTGCGGAGAACAGTGCAGTCCTTCTTAAAAATGACGGTATTCTCCCCTTAAAGGACAAAGGAGAAATCCTTATTATAGGCTCCATGGCAAAGGACGTTCGTTATCAGGGCGGTGGAAGTTCACATATTAAACCTCCCTTTGTAATGTCTATGCCTGAGGCCTTTGAGGCAGAGGGATTCAAGGTTAGATATGAAGACGGTTACCGAAGTGACGTTGATATAGTCGATATTTCTCTTGAGAAGAAGGCCATAGAGGCCGCAAAGAAAGCCAAGGAAGAGAGCATACCTGTTCTTTTCTTCGGAGGTCTTACAGATTTTTCTGAGGGTGAGGGATATGACAGAAAGAGTTTCTCCATGCCTGAGAATCAGGAGAAACTGTTTGATAAGATTGCCACAGAAAATCAGGATTTAATTTTTGTAGCGTTCGGTGGTTCTCCCTTTGATATGAAACCTGCGGATAAAGCAAGAGCAACCCTTATGATGTATTTATGCGGTGAATCTGTTGCCCCTGCATGTGCAGGAATCATCTCCGGAAAGGTTAATCCTTCAGGTAAGCTGGCCGAAACTTTCCCCTTTAGTTACGAGGATACTCCCGCAAAGGAGACTTATGCCAAGTATACAAAGGACGTGGAATACAGGGAGGCACTTTTTATTGGATACAGATACTACGATACCTTTAACATTCCCGTTCATTTTAAATTTGGATTTGGCATGTCCTATACCACATTCGAATACACCAATCCGGTGGTGGTAAGGAATGGTACAAAAGTTAAAGTTAGATTTGACGTCACCAATACAGGCAGTGTGGATGGTGCTGAGGTGGCCCAGGTATATGTGAAGAATTCTAACCACGATTTCATCAGGGCAGCAAGAGAACTCAGAGGATTCAAGAAGGTATTTTTGAAAGCAGGAGAGAAGGCTGAGGTTTCCATATGCCTTGATGACAGAAGCTTCGATATATATGACGTGGCCAGACATGATTACGTTACGGTTAACGGCGCCTATGAGATTCAGATAGGTTCATGCCTTGGGGATGTAAGACTTTCTGAAACTGTTGATATTACAGAAGGTGAAGACTTTAACAGAGATGACAGAGCGTTTATTCCCGGTTACTTTGCAAAAGCTGAGGGAGAGCGTCCCAAATTTGACGAAGAGAGCTTTAAAAAGCTGTATGGCAGAGAACTTAGCAGATTTGATGATACAAAGCCCGGAGAATTCGACATGTGCAATTCCCTTGGAGATCTTGCAAAACACTCTCTTTTAGGCAAAATCGTCCTTAAACTTGTTATTTCCTTTGCTTATAGAATGATGAAGGATAAGCCAAAGGATGATCCGGAGGTCATGATGATGGTGGAGGCAATCAAGGACGGAACCCTTGATCTTGTTCTTTCCGAGGGCGGAGGAGCCCTGCCCTATAATCTTGGAGAGGCCGTTGTCCTTTCTGCCAACGGGAAAAAGCTTAAGGCCATAGCTAAACTCTTTGGAAAGTAGAACAGAAAAATAAAACGCACCCTCTAGCTGCGAGGGTGCGTATTTTTGTACACTTCTTTGATGTGGCCGGGCTTAAGCTTGGCGTATACCAAGGTGGTTGAGATATCGGAGTGCCCCAGCATCTCCTGTACACTCTTTAAATCGGCCCCGTTTTCAACCAGGTGTGCTGCGAAGGAATGTCTCAAGGTATGAGGTGTAATATCTGCCTTGATTCCGGCCTTCTTGGCGTATAATTTTATGATTTTCCAGAAGCCCTGACGGCTCATGGTTTCTCCCGAACAGTTAACGAATACGAAATCCTTGCCTGCATCACCGATCATCTTGCTTCTTACCTCATCAAGATAACGGGAGAGAGCGGCATGGGCCTTGTGGCCAAAGGGAATAACCCTCTTCTTGCCGGTATCCTTAACCGTAATCTGTGAGTGAGTCATGTCAAGATCGGACATCTTAAGAGTGATAAGCTCGGATACCCGGATTCCGGTGGCATATAAGAGCTCCAGCATTGCCTTGTCTCTTATTTCTTTCTCAGTATCTCCGCCGGGCTGTTCCATAAGGAGATTAATCTCTTTGATGGATAAAATAACAGGTGCTTTCTTCTCAATCTTGGGAGCATGAAGCTTTCCGGCTATATCTTCACTTATGATTTTCTTATCAAGGAGATAGTGATTGAAGGCCTTGAGAGAAGCGATGCTTCTTGAGATGGTGGCGGGAGCAAGCCCCTCCTTATTCAGATGCTCAAGAAAACTTTCAAGATCGGCGGTGGTAACGCTTGCGATGTCAGTGATACCTTTGGACATAAAAAAAGCTGACGCCTTGTTTAGGTCTCTTTCGTATGACATCAGGGTATTCTTCTTAGATGTCTTTCCCTTGCCAAGATACTCGATGAAACTTGAAATAGCCTTTTCCATTGTGTCAACCTTTCAGAATTATGTTAATTGAATTATATTTGGATTTTGAGCCAAAATCAACAGGAAATTTCGGCTTTTTTCCGTATTTTTCCCGACATATCAACATATAGTTTTTTGTTATTTTATGTCTACCAAATATGCTAAAATCTCTGAAAAAAATTTTATAAAATATTTTTGCACACAACGAAAAAAGGTGCGACATGGTGTCGCACCTTTTTTGGTAGGTAGGTAAGTAAGTATAAAAGAAGTTAAAGGGAAAGTAAGTGATTAACACTTACAAGTTTTACACATAATACAAATAAATCAGCAGCCTTGGCCATATCCTCGGGAGAGGGGAAGGAAGGAGCAATTCGAATGTTGTTGTCCTTGGGATCCTTCTTGTAAGGGAAGGTTGCGCCTGCTCCTGTGAGGGTTACACCGGCCTCTTTACATTTGGCTACGATTTCCTTGGCACATCCGTCCAGGGTGGTAAAGGAAATGAAGTAACCACCCTTGGGGGTTGTCCAGGAGCCGATGCCAAGTCCTGCGA
>JAEEGK010000227.1_pt1 | contig 140335 bp, 109 predicted proteins | sample 8958771 | NCBI WGS metagenome assembly JAEEGK01 (sample SAMN16246547, study PRJNA631951) | gut metagenome | biome: gut microbiome; feature: rumen; material: SC-attached | host: Bos | place: Iran: Karaj | collected 2018-10 | reverse complement strand
CACCTTCCGCTTTAAGCACAGCTGGCAGTTGGAGGCCAATGCCAACATCCAGACAAAGGGTGATGTACTGAACTTCCGTATTCTCTCACCTTCGTATAATGTCAGTTTTGTGGTACAGAAGTGCTGGTTGAAGAATGATGCCCTGTGCCTGCGTGCCAGCATCAGTGATGTGTTCCAGCGTAGCGTACAGGATATGGCTCATGATTGTGGTTTCTTCTACACTGTGCAGAAAACACGAAGCCGTAGCCACCGCCTGGACATCTCTATCCGTTACACCTTCAACGCCCAGAAGAGCAAGTATAAGGGCACTGGTTCCGGACAGGCTGAGCGTCAGCGAATGAGCAACAGCAACTGATATTATTCGTCACATTTTTTTGCAGCGCTCGACCTTTGGTCGCTTTGCTTGCAAAGAATATCCCAGAAATTTGGTAGTCTCGGAAATTATGTGTAATTTTGTGGTCGATATGAACAAAGTAAGAATCACAGCCATTCAGCTTCTATATTGAAGTGATAGAGTAAAACAATTAAGAACGATGTATATGAGAAAGATATTATTACTTGCCGTTCTAATGGCTGTCACAAGTGTTCAGGCACAGCGCAGAGGCTGTCTTCATAGTATTGCCATGACACGGAGTGATAATTCAGAATTGCTGCCTGAACCATACGAATTTGATTCACAGAAGACCTACCGGGTGCCTGTGGTGCTCTTCTCGTTCAGCGACCTGGACTTCTCGATGGACGATCCTGCGACGTACTACAATCGCATCTTTAATGAGTCGGGGTTCAACGAGGGCAAGGGGAAGGGCTGTGTGGCCGACTACTTCCGCGACCAGTCGGCAGGCCGTCTGAACCTGCAGTTCGATATCTACGGCCCTGTGAAAATTGATAAAGAAGTTCGCAGCCATTACTACAATGACCACGGCAATAAAGACATGGGAAAGGCTCTCAGCCTGTTGTCGGAAACTATTGATGCCGACTTTACCGTCTACGACTGGAACGGCGACGGGCAGGCCAATGAGGTAATATTCATTGCCGCCGGCCTTATGGGTAATTCGACGAACGGATTTTCTTACTTGGCACCATCCTCATCCTACCAAGTTCCGGACACGAAACTGCCAGGCGGCATAGATTACTACTTCTACAGTCTCAACTGCGAATGCTTGCAGAGCGGCATGCTCAGCGGCATCGGCACCATCGTCCACGAGTTCTGCCATTGCCTCGGACTGCCCGACCTCTATCCCTTCGGCTCAGGCACCGCCTTCTCTACCGTCGACGAGTGGGACTTGATGGATGGCGGCAACTTAACCAACTGTGGCTGGTGCCCGCCTAACCTCAGTGCGATGGAGCGGATGTTTTTAGGCTGGGCTGATCCCGAGGAACTGACAGCACCTACCACCATCGATGACATGAAGCCTCTGGGCGAGGGCGGCAAAACCTACCTCGTGCGCAGCACATCCAACAGAGACGAGTACTATCTCTTGGAGAATCGCCGACAGGAGGGCTGGGACTACGGATGTCCAGGCAACGGGCTCCTCATCTTCCACGTTGATTTTGACAAGGATGCCTGGAGGGGCAATCTGGTGAATACCTCCGACGAGCATTATCGCTACGGTCTGTTCCACGCCTCGGGCAAGGACTTCCGCACCTGGTGTCCGCAGAATAATGGGAAGGATCTTACCCGATGGACCGAGGACAATTGGTTGCGCAGTCGCTACCTCAGCACCTCGCCCTATCCTTATACCGACCCCACGACGCTCGCCGTCAACAACAGTCTGACGGACGAGTCGTCGCCCGCAGCCACGCTCTTCACACCTGCTGCCGACGGCCGCAAGTTCATGGGTAAAGCCATCACCAACATCCTGCAGGCTGCCGACGGTACCATCTCCTTCGACTTCATGAAAGGTGAAGATACGGGCATCGAAACGATGTCTGATGTAAGATGTTTGATGTCTGATGTATGGTATACGATTGACGGGCGCCGCCTTCCGTCCAGACCGGCAGCGAAAGGCTTGTATATCCGACGTTCTGCCTCTGGTGGATTTGAAAAAATACGTTGCAATTAAAATAGGTTTGAAGGATATTTATAAAACCCGTAATTTACCCAACACCCGAATCGATGTGGCCGATGCCTTGAGAGGTATCGCTGTGGCTGGCATCATCCTGTATCACTCCGTAGAGCATTTCAACATCTTTACCCAAGAGCCAATAGTCCATCCGCTAGCGAGCGACCAGACCGTGGCCGACGTGCTGGCATGGTTGCTTTCAGGCAAGATGTACGGCATCTTCGCCATGCTCTTCGGCCTGAGTTTCTTCATCATGAACGACAACCAGCAACAGAAGGGCAAATGCTTCTCGGGTCGCTTTGCCTGGCGCATGTGTCTGTTGTTCATGTTCGGCATCGTCAACGTGGCTTTCTACGATGGCGACATCCTAATGCTCTATGCCTGTTACGGTCTGTTGCTCATCCCCATCAGTTATCTGCCGTCGAAGTGGGTGTGGGCTATCATCGCTCTGCTGGCTATACAACCCGTGGAACTTTACTGTCTATTGACGGGCACCACCATCGATCACAGCACCATGTGGGAACTGTATGGAAAAATCAACAGCGCACACGAGCATGCTACGTTCTTGGAGAACGCCCTCATCAATCTGCAATATGGGTTTGAGGTTAACTTCCGGTTCAACATCTTCAGCGGCCGACTGACGCAACTGCTCTGCCTGTTTATCCTCGGCATGCAGTTAGGACGGCAGAGATTGTTCTATAACGAAGGGCGCAATCTGAAGGTATGGCATAGCATCCTGATTTGCTCAGCCATCATCGTCATCACACAGAGTTTTGTGAACTTCGGTGCATTAGAATCCTGGCTCAAGCCCATCTACAACCTCATCATCCTGCTGATGATTGTCTCAGCTGTGGTTTCTGCCTGGTATGCTTTCGAGGGCGTGCGCCGGGTGCTCCATCATCTCTGCATCTTCGGCCGCATGAGTCTTACTAACTATCTGCTCCAGTCCATCATCGGCTGCTTTATCTTCTGCGGCTATGGTCTGGCCTGCTACCACCTTTTAGGCATCACCTACGCCGTGATGGTGGGATGTGGCATGGTCATCTGCCAGTATCTCTTCGCCCGTTATTGGTTCAGCAGCCATCCTCGCGGACCATTAGAAGGTCTTTGGAGAAAACTGACATGGATTTAATTGTATTTTATATATGACTGAAGCTCTGCTATATTATCTGATAGTCATCAACGTCGTGACCTTTCTCGTCTATGGCATAGATAAGCTCAAAGCCAAGCATGGCAGCTGGCGCATATCAGAGGCAACTTTGCTGATACTTGCAGTCATTGGTGGCAGCATCGGGGCTTTGCTTGGTATGAAGATTTGGCGGCATAAGACTCAGCATAAGGGAGGAGTCCGCGATGTTGATAACATCGTGGAGGGTACCAGTTCAAGTATGGCCTTCCGCTGATTCTGTTGGCGCAGATAGCACTCATTTATTTCATTTGCAACTTTTTAACCTGTCAACCAGCATTTCGACCTGATGGCAGGTGAAGTTGCTAATGTTTTCTTAAAACTTGGGGCAAAAGTAGCAATAATTATTCTTTTTTGTGTACCTTTACACGCAGATTTGTATATTCTGTGAAATGATAGGAACAATTGTCAATGCAACCACCATCGTCTTAGGCAGTATCATCGGCAGCCTTTTGCATCGTGGTGTGAAGGAGAAATATAAAGAGGTTCTCTATACGGGATTGGGACTGGCATCGTTGGCTATCGGTCTGAATGCCACCATCAGTCACTTCCCCCAGTCGCAGTACCCCGTGCTCTTCATCATATCGCTGGCCATAGGTGGCGTCATCGGTACGGCGCTCGATATCGACGGTCGGTTCAAACGGCTCGTTGATAAGTTGCAGCGCGAAAAGAAGAAAGATGGTAACCGCCTGGCAGAGGGCCTGTCAACAGCCATTCTGCTCTATTGCATCGGTCCGCTGTCGATGCTCGGACCTGTCATCTCTGCTTTGAAGGGCGACCACACCTTCCTCTTCACCAATGCCACGCTCGACTTCGTGTCGTCGATGGTATTTGCCTCTACTTACGGCATCGGCATGGTCTTGGCGGCTCCTGTGCTGTTTTGCTGGCAGGGCATGTTTTGGCTCGTGGCACATATCAGCAGCACCGCCATCAGCGACGCTCTTATGGCCGAGTTGTTGATTGTCGGTGGACTGCTCATCACAGGCAGCGGACTCTCGCTGTTGAACCTGAAGGACTGCAAGACGCTCAATCTCCTGCCCGCCCTCTTGGTGCCCGTCGTTTGGTTCCTGATACGTTCCATCATAGTTTGATTGACCATGAAGATAATTGATGATAACTTAATGAACGGATTGGCCGAAGAAGCCAAGAAGTCACCGAGACTGAGGAAGAACTACAACTTCCATCAGAGTTTGCAGGACAAGTGCCACCGATTCCTCAATGCTTTGGAACCTGGCACTTTTATACCCGTGCATCACCATCCCGATAAGGACGAGACGTTTGTGATACTGAAAGGAAAGGTTCGCGTAACGACCTATAATGACGAGGGGGAAATCGCAGAAACCTGTATCATCAGTCAGGAGAGTGGCCGCTACGGTGTGGATATACCCAAGAACGTCTGGCATGGATTGGAGTGCCTGGAGCCGAGCGTCCTGCTGGAGTGTAAGGCCGGTCCCTTCGTAGAACATGAGGTAGATGGTATTCTAGAAACGAAGCCCACAAAGGATATTTACTTTGCCGGGGGCTGTTTCTGGGGTACGGAGCATTACTTCAAGCAGATTGAGGGCGTGGCCCTGACGGAAGTGGGATTCGCCAACGGACATACGGAGAACCCGACATATAAGGAGGTCTATACCGACCAGACGGGCTTTGCTGAAACTGTCTTTGTGCGGTTCTATCCCGATGTGGTCAGCCTTGAATTCCTGTTGCAAATGTTCTTCAAGGCCATCGACCCTACGAGTCTCAACAAGCAGGGACACGATGAGGGCACTCGCTATCGCACTGGGGTCTACTATACTGACCCAGCGGATTTGCCCGTCATCGAGAAGGTTTTTGCCGAGGAGCAGAAGAACTATCAGCAGCCCTTGGCGGTAGAGAAGTTGCCGCTGCAGAACTTCTATACGGCAGAAGAGTATCACCAGGACTACCTCGACAAGAATCCCGACGGCTATTGCCATCTGCCTCTGTCGCTATTCGAGTTTGCCAAAAAAGCCAAGGATAATAAAAATAAGATTGGAAAGGTTCTGGTAAGGGATGACGAGTAAAACTACGTTTCGTAACTGCTTTCATTCTCCTGTGCCGTATCATGAATGGCATCTTCGTAGCCTGTCAATGCGGCGAAAGGCGCAAACTGGGCTGCACGGTTCCACATCGACATCTGAGGATGACGCTTCGATACGTGGTGCGGAAGATTGATGATATCGTCGTAATTATCCATTGTCAATTGTCAATTATCAATTAGTTACGCCTTATGTCCTCCTATCTGTTTATTGCGCTCTTTGGCGGTGGCACCCTCCTCGAAGTTCAGTCCTCTGAGAATGGCATTCTTGCCAAAACGCTGTTTGATTTTCAACTGCGCTTCCTGCATCCGACGCTCCTTGTCGAGTTTTGCTTTTTCCTCCTGCTTCTGCTTTTCCAACGCCTCGTAATCCGTAAAGAGGTCGAGCTGCTGAGGCGCATTTTCCTTTGCTGCGACGGATGCCTCCGATACCACATGATTCGTGGTCAGGTTCAACCTGCGAATCAGCAAGTCCGGATTGACGCAACGGTCGAAGAGCACCGCAGCACCATCCATGATTTGCCTCGATGACGATGTGGGCTTGTCGAAGTTGAACGTGCCATGGGCGTGTTTCGGCACAGCCTTGCCGTAGTAGTTGTTGGTAATCTCACCATGATACTTCTCGCGAATCTCAGGACGTGTCAGGTTCTCTGCATCATAGCCGACTGTCAATACCAATTGGTCAGTCACCAGTCGCTTCGATACAAGATCGAGTGCCATTCCTTCTGCCATTTCCTGTATCACCACACGGGCCTTTTTGAAATCGTAAGGCTCCTGCAACACCTGTCCGCTGCTGAAGGAGTTCGTCTCTGGCCGATAAGCCTTTACTGCCTCCATCGTACACGGTTCCCAGCCCCATGCATGGTCTATCAGCAGTTCTGCATTCACACCGAATAGCCGATAGAGGGTTTCCTCGTTCTGTACGGACATTCGAGCCAGTTTTCCCATCGTGTCAACGCCATATAGTGCCAGTTTATCTGCAATACCACGTCCTACTCTCCAGAACTTCGTTATCGGGCGATAGTCCCAGAGTTCACGGCGATACGACATTTCATCCAGTTCTGCTATACGTACTCCGTCCTTGTCGGCAGGCATTTTTTTGGCCATGATATCCATTGCCACCTTACATAGATACATGTTCGTACCGATGCCAGCCGTTGCAGTGATGCCCGTCTGGCTCAGAACGTCGCGAATCATCTTCATCGCCAACTCGTGAGCGGTCATCTTATACGAACCCAAATAAGCCGTCACATCCATGATTACCTCGTCGATGGAATAGACATGGATGTCCTCTGGCGCTACATACTTCAGATAAGTCTTGTATATCTTCGAACTGACCTCAATGTAGTGTGCCATCTGTGGCGGTGCGGCGATATAGTCAACAGCCCAGTCCGGATGCTGTTTCAATTCTATATCGGATGTAGATTTGCCTGTCAGACGATGACCTGGCACCTTACTCTGCCGCTCGAAGTTCACTTCCCGCATCCGCTGTACCACCTCGAAGAGTCGTGCCCGTCCACCGATGCCGTATGCTTTCAGCGAGGGCGACACAGCCAGACATATCGTTTTCTCCGTGCGGCTCACATCTGCCACCACGAGATTCGTGGTCAGCGGGTTAAGCCCTCTGTCCACACACTCTACTGAAGCATAAAACGACTTCAGATCGATGGCTATATATGTGCGCTGCTTTGGCATCTATGTTTTATCTGATGAAGTTGGTTCTCAAAGGATTCACTCAGACTGGTAAAATAACCTTTCCTGCCTGGACAGAAATTTTCAACTATTGTTAAACTTGAGCACAAAGATACGAATAATAAAGTAAAAATGAGTACCTTTGCCCTCCGATTTAATAAGAATTGTGAAATGAATAACAAGTCACACATATTCGGCTATCTGCTGGGACTGCTTATCTTTGTGATTGGCATTCCCGCTTTGATGTGGTTGGTATCAGGACGACCTTGGTCATACTAGGAAACATCATTTGGTTGATCTTTGGCGGACTGCATACTGCCATTGAGTATTTCATCGCAGGACTGATACTGATGATCACCATCATCGGCATCCCTTGGGGGAAGATGCACTTCCGTTTGGCAAAACTGGCCCTGTCACCATTCGGTATGGAAGTCGTATAGTTCTAAACGATAACACTAAGAATTAAGGAGAAATAGATTTATGGCACAGAAACGATTCCACCGTCACTTCGAGACACCAGGACATCCACTCTACTGGATTATCATCGCTTACATCATCCTCGGCTGGTTCTTCCCAGTGATTGGCCTATTGGCACTCATCTGTATGATCGGCCCTGTGGTGACGAGCATCTTTAAGGGCCGCTGGTGGTGCGGACATGTGTGTCCTCGTGGCAATATGTACGACCGATTGCTGTCAAAGTACTCGCCCCACCGTCCGATTCCCAAATTTGTGCGTACCTTCGGCTTTCGTCTGTTCATGGTGTTCTTCATCTTCACTATGTTTGGCATACAACTAAGCTTTGTGCCTTGGAGCGAGGGTGGACTTCCCATGTGGGCTGGTATAGGCAAGGTCTTCTGGACGATTATCGTCATGACTACCATCGTTGGTGTCACGCTTTCTTTCATCTATGCCCCACGCACATGGTGTTCGTTCTGCCCGATGGGAACTATCTCCAATTGGGTAGCACCTAAGAAGGCTCCACTGCCCAAGGCCTTCACGAACATCCACGTATCGAGTGCCTGTCAGATGAAGTGCAAGCAGTGCGCCCGCGTCTGCCCGATGCAGCTCACACCCTACGACTCTCGTGGCGAGGAAATCGGTTATTTGCATCCAGACTGTCTGAAGTGTGGCAAGTGTACTCTGGCCTGCCCCACGAAGATAATAGCCCTCAAACACTAACTAAACTATCTATATTTCCCAATAAATCATAAATTCCAAGGCTGAATTAACTTGCTTTGGATTTTATTCGTACCTTTGCAGCCGTGAATCTGACGAAAAAACGACATATTGCCTCGTGGTTGCTATTGGCAGTGTTTGTGCCAATGCTTCTGTTGTCGTCAGTTCACATCCATGAGACTGGTGAAACCATAGAGACGGAATGCGCCGATTGTGTGCATCACAGTTGTCACGGCCACATGACGGTGACACCCCATTGGGCGCACGACTGTGTGCTATGCCAGTTTCTGACATTGACTTTGCTGACAGCTGCTGCAATGGCTGTCACGGTATATGTTCATGTATGTAAGGAATACCGCGCCAATCCTTTGTGCGGCTATCGTGCCGACAGCTATGGCGCTATTGTAACCAGAGGACCTCCGGCCGTCTGATTCACACTAGACTTTTACAAACATTATTTATACCATTAATCAATCACAGAATGAAAGCAAAATACATCGTTTTGCTGCTGTTGTGTATATGCACGGCAGTGGCTGCACAAGATAATAGCAACAAAAGTGACCCCATAAACCATAAACATCATCATCAGGAGGACTCGACGGACATCTTCTTCCGTCATCTGAACCTGAACGAAGTAACAGTGACGGGCGTGACGGGCGATACGAAACTGAAACATGCCACAGCCCCCATCAGCATCATAACACCACAAGTACTCAGATCTACGGCATCCACCAACATCATCGATGCCATCGCCCATCAGCCGGGTGTCAACCAGCTGACTACAGGCAGCAGCATCTCGAAACCCATCATCCGCGGACTGGGATACAACCGCGTGGTGGTGATGAGCGAAGGCGTGCGACAAGAAGGTCAGCAGTGGGGCGACGAACACGGTGTGGAGGTTGATGGCAGCAGCGTCGGCTCGGTGGAGATATTAAAGGGTCCTGCCTCGCTGATGTACGGATCGGATGCGATGGCGGGTGTGGTCATCTTGCACGCACAGCCTACATTGGCCGAGGGAGAGATGAGAGCAAACGTCAGTTCGGAGTACCAAACCAACAACGGACTCTTCCACTACTCGCTACAGATGGCGGGCAACCAGAAGGGATTCGTGTGGGACGCTCGCTTCAGCGATAAGATGGCGCATGCCTATAAGAACAAGTACGACGGCTACGTGCCTGGCTCACAGTTCCATGAACGTGCTGGTCGTCTGATGCTGGGTGTCAATAAGGCGTGGGGGCACTCGCGACTCGTGTGGACGGCCTATCATCTAACGCCGAGCATCGTGGAGGGTGAGCGTGACCCAGAGACGGGAGAACTCACCTCTAACTACTCACCTCTCACCTCTTATAAAAAGTCGCTGCCCTTCCAGCAGGTGAAGCACTACAAACTGGTGTGGGATAATTCGCTGAGTCTCCCGTCTGGCTATCTGAAAGCCATCATCGGCTATCAGCAGAACCGCCGTCAGGAGTTCGAAGAGAGCGAGGACGAATACGAACTCTTTTTCAAACTGCACACACTGACCTACGACCTGCGTTACATCACCAACGAGTGGAACGGTTGGAAACTCTCGACGGGCATCGGTGGTATGTTCCAAAAATCGGGCAACGAGGGCGAGGAATACCTGATTCCAGACTACCGGCTCTTCGACTTCGGCCTTTATGCCACCGCCACGAAAGCCTTTGGCGACCGCTGGACACTCAGCGGAGGTCTGCGTTATGACCACCGCCGCCTGCACGGATATGAGTTGATGGAGGATGATGAGATGCGCTTCGTGGATTTCACGCGTCATTTCAACGGCGTGACGGGTAGTATCGGTGCCGTCTTTAACGTGAACCGGAACCTGAATCTGCGCCTGAATCTCGCCCGTGGCTTCCGAACACCTAACATGAGCGAACTGGCCTCTAACGGTGTGCACGAAGGCTCCATCCGCTACGAACTTGGCAACCAGCAGCTGAAGGCTGAGTATAGTCTGCAGGCCGACCTCGGGCTCGACTTCACCTCACGCTACGTCTCGGCACAACTGGCACTCTTTGCCAACCGCATCGACAACTACATCTTCACTCATCGTGTGGCGGAGATTATCGATCCCGATTACATTACCTATGCCTACACCCAGGGCGATGCCCGATTGCTGGGCTTCGAGGCTGGCATTGACTTCCATCCTGTCCACTCCATCCATTTCTCCAACACCTTCTCGTATGTCGATGCCCGCCTCACCTCTCACCACTCACCTCTCACCTCTGAGAATAAATACCTGCCCTTTACGCCTGCTCCCAAATGGACGTCGGAACTGAAGTGGGAACTCTCCCACCATTCACATTCCACCGTAGCCCATCATCATACTACGGATGCCGCCCATCGCTCGCTACTCAACAACCTCTACGTCGCTGTCGGTTTCGACTGTTATCTGAAACAGACGCACATCTACAGCGCCGACGGCACCGAGACGCCGACACCAGCCTATGCGCTGCTCTCACTTTCGACAGGCACAGACATTCAAGTGAAGGGCAAAAAAATCGCCGAGCTTTACATCACTGCCGACAACCTGTTGAACAAAGCCTACCAGAATCACCTGAGTCGCCTGAAGTATGCCGACGAGAATGTCATTACAGGCCGCCATGGTGTCTACAATATGGGACGTAACATTACCTTCAAGGTCGTGCTACCAATAGCGTTTTAGCTAGTAATTATGTATAAAAGTTAAATCCCAAGGCATACTTTTTTGCCTTGGGATTTTTTCGTATCTTTGCAAAATGAAAGCAAATGTTTAAGTACGGACCATCTCATATCCTTCAAAAGAACATCCCCAGTTTAACCAGTAAGTAGCGCCAATGGAACAAGGATTCAGCAAGGGAGTAACTCCCATTCATGTTCGGTAGATGTCCGGTACTTGTCCGGTACTTGTCCGGTAGATGTTCGGTCGAATACCGAACATCTACCGAACATATAGCGAGCAAATAGCGGACAAGAATGGGAGGAAAATGGGAGGAAAACGGGAGCAATACTGGGGCTAAGGTATGGGTAGAGTGGAGGTAGGTATGTCACAAATATGAATTAAAGATAGGAGAAAAGAACGATGAAGAAGAAAGACAGTGCAGGGTTGGGAATGACGATTCCCAAGAGAATACGTATGGCAGGAATGACTTTTTACCTGCGTAACGGACAGGTGGTGGGCCGAGAGTCTTCCACACACGAAAAGCGCAGCAACACACTACCACAGTTCATTCAACGGCAGAAGATGCGGCACACGACGGTGCTATGGAAGATGCTGCGTTTCTGTGATGTGATGTTCACCGAACGGCGGACGGCCTATCAGAATTTCGCGTCGCTGGCGAATCAGTTGCCTGTGGTATATGTACCTGCCGACGGCATCATGAATCAGGCATCGTTCCTGATGCCCGGCATTCCGGTGAGTGACGGCATACTGCCAATGGTGAAGCAGGAGTTGGGCGAAGTAAATGGTTCACCTGCACTGCTGACCGACCTGAAGGAAGGCGACCGGACGCACCATGTGAAATTGTGGCTTTACACAGCCGTGCAGGAACTTGAACATAAGATGCCACGTGTACGGTTCAGCATGCGCGAGGTATCGTGGTGGGATATGAGCGTGGTGGATGGCCGTCTAGCCCTGATAGGCGAAGAGTTTGCCTACGAGATGAAGGGCTGGGCGCTGGTAAAGGTGATTGACGACCGTTGCTCGCCACAAGCCCTTGTCACCCGCTGTACGTTGTATCAACAGTACACCACCGAGGAGGCTTTGGAGAAAGCCGCTGACAGCTACGGTGGACTCACTGAGACTCCTTTCCTGTCGCCACGATGAATGCGGAGATCACTGGCATCTACCGCAAGGAGGTTAACAAGGCACTCGCCGAGTTGAAGAAAGGAAGGTAGGTATTCTAGCCAGCAGCCTGTCGGCATATCTTGTGAGTTTCTCGACGAGCCTCGCGCCAACGGAGGAAATATTTGTCCATGAGGGCATAAAAACGGGCATTGTGCCTTGGCTCTAAGAGGTGGCATAGCTCGTGAACCACGACGTGCTCGACGCACCATTCCGGCAATAGCAACACGTAGGCTGAGATACAAATGCTGTGGTCTTTGATGTTACACTGGCCCCAGCGCGAGATGGTGGGTTTGTAATAGACTCTGCTCGGTTGCACACCCATTTCCTTGGCATGGCGTTCCATCATCGGTTCCACCAGTGCCTTCAACCGCTTCATTGCCTCGTCGGCTTGGTCGCGGGTGGCCAAAGGCAGTTTATTGAAGAACGCTGCCCGTTGCTTCTGACGCTCAGAGGTTTTCTTCCTTGCCTTATCAATCCAGTCTTTATGCTCTTCGATGAATGCCTTCACCTTTTCGCGTGACATTCCGATGGGGGCAGACACATGCACATCGCCGTTCTTCACGATGCGCATCGACAACCGACTTGTCCACCTGTATGTTACCTGAATTGCCATTTATATTGTCAATCTGTCTAATAGTGCCTGACACCCCTCCAACACGTCGCGCCAAGTGGCCTCGAAGTCGCCCGTGTACCAAGGGTCGGCCACGTCGCCGGGCCGTCTGGTGAAGTCCATCAGCATCACGATTTTCCCTTCCGGGTCGCCACCGCAGATGTTCCGCATATTACGGATGTTCCACGAGTCCATGCCAATCAGCAGGTCGTAACGGTCGTAGTCCGAGCGTGTCATCTGCCGAGCTGTCTTACCTGCACAACCAATGCCGTGCTCCGCCAGTTTCCGTCGGGCAGGGGGATAGACACTATTGCCAATCTCCTCCGTCGAGGTGGCAGCCGACGCAATCACAAAACTATCCTCCAGTCCGGCTTTGCTTACCAAGTCCTTCATCACGAACTCTGCCATCGGGCTTCTGCAGATGTTCCCGTGACAGACGAAGAGTATTCTATGTTTAGTCTTGTTATCCATTTGGGGTGCAAAGGTACAAATAAGCGAGCGAAAAGCCAAACAAATTTGAGCTTTTCCAGTAAGCAATACCTACTTCTGATTAATCTGTATTTGCAGGACTTTGCAGATGCGCAATGCTTAAAACACTTGTTTTTAGGTATTGTGCACATAATTTATTTGCCGTACCTTTGCCGTCGAATTTAAATGCAATAAGAAATGAGAACGACAACAGCGATTCCCACAGAGCTTAAGGTACTGATGAACCACATCTACGAGCTGCATAAAGGTGTGCGCCACATGGTGTTGTTTACCTGCAACAAGAAGTATAGTGAGCAAACCATTAAGCGACTGGAGAGTCAAGGTATTCCCTATCTGTTACAGCCAGCAGGACGTCAGAATCAGAATATTTACTTCGGACGACGTGAATGTTTGGAGGCTATCCGGCTCATCGTCACCCGCCCGCTAAACGAACTCACACCCGAAGAGGACTTCATCCTAGGAGCTATGCTCGGCTACGACCTCTGCGCACAATGCGAACGCTATTGCAAGCGCAAGAAAGGCAAGTGCGAATGCGACGGAGCATGTGACGGACATTGTATCAATAGGAATTAATAACTTCTTTAGAATAAATCATAAAATGAACGCAACAATTGTAATCTATGGTTCCTCGACGGGAACCTGCGAGGCCATCGCAGAGAAGATAGCCTCGAAACTGGGCTGCGAGGCCCTCAACGTACAAGACCTGACAGCCGACATCGTAGCCGCCCACCAGAACCTGATTCTTGGCACTTCGACCTGGGGCGCAGGAGAATTGCAGGATGACTGGTACGACGGACTGAAAATTCTGCAGGATGCTGACCTCAACGGCAAGACCATCGCCATCTTTGGCTGTGGCGACTGTGCGACCTACAGCGACACGTTCGTAGGAGGTATGGGTGAACTTTACAACGGCATCAAAAATAGCGGTGCCAAGTTCATCGGTGCTGTTGAGACCGACGGCTACACCTTCGACGACTCCGAGGCTGTGATTGATGGCAAGTTCATCGGTCTGCCCCTTGATGACATCAACGAGGACGACAAGACCGACACTCGCATCGAGGCCTGGATAGCAACCATCTCTCCTGAATTGACCTAAGGTCGATCACATATAAGTATTTGTTTAGTTTAGTTAGTAAGGTGGCTGGCTGTGATGGTCAGCCATCTTTTTTAAAAGGATTTAGATTATGGGACTATTAAAGCAACTATTCACTAACTGTGCCTGTCCGCAAGGACGGATGGGACGCGCCATGTTGAAGTTTATGAACCTCTGTCATGCGCCGCTAACGAATTGGGGTCTGAAACTCGTCGATATTCAAGACGGCTGGACGATGCTTGACATCGGCTGTGGCGGCGGGGCTACCTTGCAGCGACTGTTGAAACGAAGTAAGGATGCTATGGTTTATGGCATCGACATCTCTGAAGAGAGTGTGGCGAAAGCCAAGAAGGTGAATGCCGAAGTGCTTGACAAACAAGTATTCGTTACTCAGGGTTCTGCCGAGAGTCTGCCCTACGAGGACGGGAAGTTTGATCTTGTGACGGCAGTTGAGACGGTGTATTTCTGGCCCAATTTGCCTGGTTGTCTGCAAGAAGTGCGCCGTGTACTGAAACAGGGTGGCAAGTTCGCCATCATGGTGGAGGTCGTTGATGGTGATTCCATGTGGACAAATGTCGTAGAAGGCATGACGGCCTACTTGCCGGAGGAATTGAAGACCATGCTTGAAGATGCAGGCTTCATCCAAACAGAGATTCATCGTATGAAGCCATCGAATGCAACTATCATTGGCGTGAAAGCATAATTATTTCCCCTTTCTGAACTCCCTGGGGTTCATGCCCTTCATTCTGTTGAAGAAGCGGGCGAAGGTGGTGACTTCAGCGAAATGGAGCTGGTCGGAGATCTGGGTGATGCTCAGCGAGGTCTGGCGCAGGAGGAATGTGGCTTCCATCAGTAGCATCTGGTTGATGTAATCGACGACGGTGCGGCCACCTGACACTTGGCGGACGACGCGCGAGAGGTAGGTGGTGGTGATGCAGAGTTCGGAAGCGTAGAAGCCGATGTCATGGTGCTCGGCGAAGTGCTGGGGCAACAGACCAAGGAAACCGAGAAAGATTTCTTCGACGCGCTTGGGGAAGCGGTGTTCGCGGATGCTATGCTGCTGGACGGTGGAGAGGTCGGTGAGGAAGAGGTTATAGAGCATACGCAGGCTGTCGTTGGCCAGCGGGAGTCCCATCTGCTGGTAATGAATCATCATCTGCATCAGTTCGCGCAGGCGGCGAAAATCGTCGGTTTTCAGCGGGAGTATGGGCGAGGTGAGTTCGACCACCGTGAAGTAGGCCGTGCGGATGGCATCGCGCACCGTGGGCAGACTGAGCGTGAAGTGTTCGTCGGCCAGCAGGCAGATGCCGCTGTAGTCGCTGGAAGACGAGAGGACAGTAACCTCGAAGCCGGGCGAATAAGTATAGAGGTCGCCCTCGTGCAGCGTCAGTTCGCGGTTATTATATAATACGGTAACCCAGCCGCACGTGACAATCGTATAGGTGTAGCACGACAGGAAGCCGTGCGTCTGGTTAGCGCCGAATGACCACTCAGCATTGGTCTCCAGACAGATAACGTTTCCATCCCACTCACCCTCAGGTTCGGGCAGGTTCCTTATTTGCCAAAAATCCTTCAAACTATACATAATCGCACAGATTTTCTGTGCAAAGATACGAATAATAATTTGAACCTGTTTCGTTTTGGTCGGTTTTTGTTTCGTTTGGGCTTGCAATTGTATGAATTATAATGTGTAACTTTGCACCCAGATAACAAAATAACATTAGTATTCACTTAAAAACAATTCAGATTATGGTGAAGGTGGAGAAGCACGAGGCCCGCGCACTATGCTACGACCCCATCGAGTACATCAAGGAAGACCTGAAGATTCAGGAGCCAGGCGTAGAGCTGTTGCGCAAGTGCATGGGTTCGGTATGCGAGGACTATCTCACTTTCGACATTCTGAAGGCATATCTGGCTGACGAGGAGGAAGACCTCTACTGGAGTCAGGGCGCAGTTGAGATGATTGAGAAGATTGGTGCACAGAATTGGCTGATCATGCAGATGTAAATTAATTGATAATTGAAAATTATGAAAGAGAAGGTATTACAGGCCATGCGTGAGTTCGGTGCTCCCGTGAACGCTGGCAAGATTGCGGAGATCACAGGTATTGACCGCAAGGAAGTGGACAAGGCATTCGCCGAGTTGAAGAAGGAAGGCGCTATTGTGTCGCCCGTCCGTTGCAAGTGGCAGCCCGCATAAAATATAAATCATAAAATCCCAAGGCAAAATCACCATGCTTTGAGATTTTTTGCTTATATTTGCAAAATAATTACTAACCCATACAAATACAATTATGGAAATCAAAGCAGTAAAATTCCGCAAAGACGGATTCTATACCCAGCCTTTCGTGTTCGGAGGCGAGGAAGGACCGGACAAATTTGACAAGAACGTGCGCTATCGCGGCACTCTTCAGAACTATCTGATTGATACAGGCAGCGAGGTGATACTGGTGGATACTGGTCTGCCCGCAGGCTTTCCCGAAGAAGTTCCCAATGAAGATTCACTCATCTACACCGGCAAGGATATCAGCAGCTATATGGATGCTTTCAAGGTCCTCGGCTACAAGCCTGAGCAGGTGACAAAGATACTGGTTACCCACAAGCATGCTGACCACACTGGCGAACTGAAAAGCTTCCCCAATGCAAAGATCTATGTGAACGAAGAGGAGATGGACGCTGCGGAGTTGCAGGGACTCACGAACCTCGTGCCTGTCAGCTATACTGATGGAGCCTATTACAACTTCCCTGAAAGCCAGAAGATAGCCGACGGCATCTACTACATCAAAGCTAAGGGACACACCAAGGGCAACAGCATCATCGTGGTAGAGATGGACGGTCTGTTCTACATGATTCACGGCGACATCACATACGTGGACGAAGCGCTCTACGAAGATAAACTGTCAGTTGTCTTTGACGACCAGTCAGCTGCCCGCGAGACGCTGAATCGCGTGCGCGAGTTCGTCCGCAACCACCCCACCGTCTATTGCGGCACTCACACCCCGCAGGGCTATGAGAACCTGGAGGCCAAGCGCGTGATGGACCTGGATAATCCTGTGCCGACCGTTCTGGCCGAAGTGGATTTCTCCAAGCAGGAAGCTTCTGGCAAGTATGTCTGTTCTATCTGCGGCTATGTCTATGATCCCGCAGAGCATGACGGCGTAGCCTTTGAAGACTTGCCCGACGACTGGCGTTGTCCCCGTTGCAAGCAGCCGAAGTCGAAGTTCAATCCAGCATAAAGATTGTAATTACACCATTCAAAGGAGGGCTGCGGCTCTCCTTTGAATTTTCATCTGATTTGAGTATTGCATAATTCAAGAAAAAAACGTACCTTCGCACCCGATGACAACGACATTGCTTATAGGACTGCTGATTCCACTGCTGGGCACGATGCTCGGTTCTTCCTTTGTCTTTTTGATGAAGGATGAGATGCCTATACGCTTGCAGAAAGCATTGCTGGGCTTTGCTTCGGGTGTGATGCTAGCGGCTTCTGTATGGTCATTGCTGATTCCAGCGATGGAAATGGAAGAGGACAAAGGCGCATGGGCGGTGATGCCTGCGGCTGTTGGTTTCCTGTTGGGTATGGGATTCCTGTTACTGATTGATGAACTGACGCCGCACCTGCATATTGGCACAGATAAACCGGAAGGTATGCGCTCGCATTTGTCGAAGACTGCGATGCTTGCCCTCGCTGTCACTATCCATAATCTGCCTGAAGGAATGGCTGTCGGTGTGGTGTTTGCAGGAGCCGACAGCGAGGCAACGAACATATCCCTTGCCAGTGCCGTCGCTGTATCATTGGGAATCGCCATTCAGAATGTCCCAGAAGGAGCTATTATCTCAATGCCAATGCGGGCGGCAGGCAACAGCCGTTGGCGTTCATTTATCATCGGTTCATTGAGCGGAGCTGTGGAACCCATCGGAGCCGTGGCTGTATTGCTGCTTGCCTCCCTGCTGATGCCCGCCCTACCCTACATGCTTGCCTTTGCCGCTGGGGCTATGTTCTATGTCGTAGTCGAGGAACTCATCCCCGAAGCTTCCAGCGGTCAACACTCTAATCTCAGTACCATCGGCTTCGCCATTGGTTTCGTCCTGATGATGGTGCTCGATGTGGTGATGGGGTAAATAGGATAATTATGGATATACAGAGTTTCTTCACTTCACTGCTGAACGTGGTCTGCGAGATGGCTCCCTATCTGCTACTGGGATTCTTCATCGCAGGGGTGCTGCACGTATTCGTGCCGCAAAGGTTTTATGCCAACTATCTTTCGCGGAACAACAAGTTTTCTGTGCTTTGGGCGGCGCTGTTGGGAGTACCGCTGCCGCTGTGTTCGTGTGGAGTCATCCCTACGGCTATCGGACTCAGGAACGAAAAGGCTTCGAAGGGAGCCATCGCCTCGTTTCTGATTGCCACACCGCAAACTGGCATCGATTCCATCCTGGCCACGTTCTCGCTGATGGGACTCGGCTTTGCGATTATCCGTCCGACGGCAGCACTCATTACGGGCGTTTGTGGAGGACTGCTGGTGAACCGACTGGTTCGTGAGGATGATATAAAGGACGATGCGACTACTTCATGTCAGGTGGAAAGCGGCAACAGAATCTGGCGTGTGCTGAAGTATGCCTATTACGATATGCTTCGCGACATCGGCCTGCGACTACTTATTGGACTTGTTGTTGCGGCATTGATTCAGGTAGCAGTGCCCGATGAGTTCTTCCTTTCTTTTGGCAGTCAACCTTTGCTGCAGATGTTGATCATACTCATCATCGCTGTGCCGATGTATATCTGTTCGACGGGTAGTATTCCGGTGGCGGCGGCATTGATGATGAAGGGACTGTCTCCTGGTGCGGCATTGGTGATGTTGATGGCTGGCCCTGCTGTCAATCTCGCCTCTATCCTCGTGGTTCATAAGTCAATGGGGCGTCGTTTCACCTCTATCTATCTGATGACCATCGTGGGCTTTGCTGTCCTCTTCGGACTGCTGCTCAATGCTACGGGAATCGACTTTACCATTGCTGCTCAGGATGCCTGCTGCATGGACACATCCGCTCTGCCTAGCCCCTTTAAGATTGTTTGTGCCACAGTATTAACATTATTAATTATATTTGCTCTTATGATGAAGTTTTTCAGCAAGTTTACCGCCCAAAAGCCGTCAGACCCAGACGTGACCGTTTACCGTGTCGAGGACATGCATTGCAGCCATTGCGAGGCAGCCGTAGTCCGTGCCGTCGAGGATCTGCCTGGCGTAGAGAAAGCCAAGGCTAGTGCCTCTGCCAATACCCTCACCATCAAAGGCCCCGCTACCGAAGAGGCCATCCGTGTAGCGGTCGAGGGTATCGGATATACGTTCAAGGGAAAAGCTTGAAGTTCAAACCTACGCCTTGTGGTTGTAATACCTGATGAGCAAGGCGACGCCTGTGAAAGCCAAGACGAATTCGAGAGCTACGATAAAGATATACTGCATAATCGTAATGAGGTTATAAGTTAGGCGAGATGGCGCAGATCCAGTTATTGAGATTGCACGTTGGAGCATCTGCATAGAGATAGTCGCCAACGATGTGCACCCAATTTGTCGGCTATCTCTTCAGCAATAGCCTGACAGCTGTCGTAAACTACGACAATTGATTCATGTTTCATAATCCCACAAAAATGTTTGTTTCGCCTCACGCCCTTACATCGAGGGTCGTTTGGCATGTTACCGAAAAAGGCTGGTCTTCAGACTTTCCTCCACTCCCAAGCGCCTTCTCACCCAAACGGGCAATGGCGTGATTTAGCGAGAACAAAGCCGAATACATTCGAGCTTTGTTGAGCGCAAACGCTATCGAGCGAAGCTCAATGGCGTTTATGCTTAGGAGCCATAATGGAGTTCACTGCTGCGGGACAGTCGGGGATTCACACCCGGTTCACTACGTGGACCTTTTCTCGCCTCAGTAAAGTGCAAGTAAACTTGCCTTTGCATTCGGCTTACGAAAACGTTCCCAATTAATCGCGGCTAAGCGAACCTTTACGGGCGACTCTTTTCAGAATCACGCTACAAAGATACAAATAAATGAGTAACCTTCCAAATTTTATTGGTGCGTTTTCATATTTATTCTTAATTCTTTGGGCAAGAAACACGAAGTATCTATAATTATTCGTAATTTTGCAATTCAGGTATATAAAAACCAAATATGAACAAAATACGAATCACAGCTATACGTCAGACTGTTTACTCCGACCTAATGGCGAAGTACGAGAATCCCATTGAACATACTTGTGATATCAGCGTAGGTCAGCAATGGATTTCCATTGACGGCCAATGCCCTAAAGGCATGTGTCCGTCTGCATGGGAATCCATGAGACCGTTTGTGGAATCTCTGGCTAAAGGCGAGGGCAACTTCTTCGACGGCTGGATGAAGAACCCGATGAGTGCAATGATTAGCTGCAACGACGGATTCCGACCATTCAGTTTCTATATTGAAACCATCGACGAATGTTGATTAGCGTATTATAACTTAAATACGAAATCAACGAGTTTACAGAGGGATTTCCCCTTGATGTCGGACTTGAACACAAAATAGATGGCGTGCTTGCCGGCAAGGTCTTTCTCTTTAGCTTCGGTGGAGATACCAGCCGCCATATCCCAGACAGTATTCTCCATATCTGCCTTCAGGTCTATCTGGCCTATCTTCTTACCTCCCTGAGAAATCCAGGGCCGATCCATCATGATATCGATAGTGCCATTGACGCCTTCTGGTATCAGCCGCAGGACGAGCATCAAGTTTCCCTTGTCAGCCAAACGCTTGGCATCAAAGTTGAAGTACTTATAGCCCACGATAGAGCCATCTGTATTGTTCACAACAAGATTGGTATTATTGCGCAGGTCATAAGGGGCGGCAAACTTATCGTCGGTGCCATAGCCAGAGGCGACATAGGAGCCATAGAATGTATTGTTGGGCCACTCATGAGTAGCAGGTTTCGGCCCCGTGTACCAGCAGCAGATTCCTGCCGAATGACACTCGAAAGGATTGAGACCGTTCAGGGCAAAGCCGTTGCTGTTGTACTCACCCTCGCTGATTTCCACCTTGCCACCTTTACCCTCTTCCACTTTCACTTCGATAGGAGCCACCATTGCCTGACGCGCATATTCGTTGATACCCGTCTGACGATGATAGAACACATACCACTGTCCGTTGATCTCACAGATACTGCCGTGCGTGTTGCCGTCAGGAGTAGCCGAAGCGATGACATTTCCCTGCTCGTCTTTCTCACGGGCACGTCCGTCGATGATGGTACCGCCGTATGTCCAAGGACCTAAGGGGTTGTCGCTATAGCAGTACGCCAGGGTATAGTTCGAGGTAGGCAGGCCAAATTCACCATCTTTAGTGAAGCGGCTGTAGATAAACACATACTTATCTTTGATCTTACGAATGCTCGAAGCCTCGAAGAAGCGGAAGTCGCCTCCATTGGGCTCCTTAAAACCTCCTATCATACCATCGACGACCTTCGTCCCAGGCTTTACGGTACACATCGTGGCAGGGTCGATTTCTGCAGCCATCGAGTGTCCGAAACCCCAATAGCCATATATCTTGCCGTCGTCATCCACAAACACAGCAGGGTCGAATCCATAAACACCAGTTACCTGAACAGGATTCTCCTTACTCCAGTTGCATACCTCAAAAGGACCGTCAGGACGGTCACTCTTGGCGATCAGTCCGTTGCGATAGCCCGTCTGGTCGTTGGGGAAGAGCCAGTAGGTCTTCTTGCCAGCAGCGTCGGTGGTCATCGTCACGTCAGGCGCATACAGCACATCGGCAGTCCCTACAGAGTCGAAGGGCTCGCCATCGCGGTTCTTATCCACCACGAGGATGACACCATCATAACGCCAGTTATTGAGACTGTCGAGCGATGCCGACCACACCACTTGGTCACGTCCACAGTAGGCATCTATCAGATTGTCGTGCGAACCATAGACATACACACGGTATTTACCAGGCTGGTCAGGGTCTTCAAAGACGTACGGCTCGCCATCGGGAATATGCTCCCACAAAGGCATATAAGGGTTACCAACGGTAGTGAGTTCCTGTTTGTCGGCCTGCTGCGCCTGCTGGGCATAGGAAACCGTCATCAGCATGCAACAGATTGCAGCGACGAAAAGCATTGATTTATTCATATTAGGTCAGTATAAGATATTTCGAAATTGATATTAACAACAAAAGAGGTCTGCTGAGACCCCTTTCCTAAGTGATCCGCTTGGGGCTCGAACCCAAGACCCCAACATTAAAAGTGTTGTGCTCTACCAACTGAGCTAGCGGATCATCGCTTTGAAAGCGGGTGCAAAATTACGCATTATTTTTGAATCTGCCAAATTTCTAGCCATATTTTTCAGTTAGTGCTCATGAAGATGCCATACATTCTGCACCTTCCGACGGATGGCGATATAGTTGAGTAACGCCACTAACAGGTAGAGCCCCAACCCCGTCAGGAGCATGGGCGTAAGACTGGCGGCACTATAACTGGGATAGAGTTGCCCGAACAAAGGAAGGTAGTAGCCTCGTAACAGCAGTACGATGACGACGGACAATACAAGAACCAGCGTATTGAGACTGATAGTCAGCAAATGATAGGGACGTGCCACAGCCTGTGGGGAATAGCCAATTAACAGCAAATTATCAATCTTCTCCGTATTCTTCTGCAGTAGCAGGAAAATACTCAGCAACAACACATAGAACGAAAGGACGCTGATAATCAGTCCTATCGCGAGAACGATGCTGATGATGATACGCAGGAAGTGTGCCGTGCGTGCCGCCTCTGTATCGTTAGCCTCCGTCTCATAGCCTTTTGATGCAAGGAACTCTGCAATCTTCTCATCAGTGGGATTACTGACAGTGACAATGAGTCGTGAGGGTTTGGGCTGACGGTCCGGGGAGAGTGTCGCATTCATCTCATCCATGAACTTCTGAGGAACAAGGATGGTATTAAGCTTCTTGGAGAAGGCAACCACGTGGCCTGTCAACTCCTTCTGTCCTGCTGTGCCACGAAGATAGAAGCGTATCTTCACCATTGACACAAGGTCTTCGGAGAGGGCAGGCAGTCCCTGACTACTGGCAAAGCCGAAATTATAGAGGTTGAGGTAATTCCGGGGCAGGACGATAGGCACATCATTGGCTCCTGATTCCCATTTCCATCTGTAGAGGTCAATGTCCATGAAGTCGTCGGGAACAGACTCAAAGAACATCTCCGTAGAGAACTGTACGCCCAGTCGTTCGCTGCCAAGAACGGCAACGACACTGAAGAGCGATGGCGTGAAAGAGCCCACATTGCTTACAAAAGGCTGTTGCCCCACCTCGGCAATATCCTTCTCCGAGAAAGTGGGCGCCTTGCCTGTCAGTGTACGCATTGTACTCACATGCTTAGCCATCACCATCTGTCCCGGCTTCATGAAGCTGTCGCTACCCGTGAACATCGGAATGACATCCGTCGCAAACTGGATGGCGGCAAGGACGATGGTCATACCACAGAGGTTGGCGAGCACGAAGCCCGCCAACTGTCCTGCGTTTAAATGTCGGCTTAACAGCCTGTAAAGCAATGTCTGCACGAATTAAAACTGACGAAGAGCCATCTCTACGAAGAACTCAATAGGATCCTTGTCGGCATCCTTCATCTTCAGAACCAACTCACCTGCGGTATCACTGGTATCATAGAACTCAGCGGACTTCACATACTCGCCGGCCATCTTGGCAGCATCTGCAGCGTTATTGTTTGCCAAACCAATCAGGTTAGAAATCATGGCAATGTCGCAGAATGCATAGACGCGGCGTCCACTGACAGCACTCTTATCATAGCCATTCTTTACCTCTGTGAAGGCAGAAATCTCACCAACAGCCACATAAGTAGCACCATCCTTGAAACCGAAGTCCATTCCCTGCTCTGGCTTGAGACCGTTCTGCTTTGCAAAGTCAGCAATGCTTCCGTCCTTCGTCTTCAGATAAGCGGCAACCTGAGGAATATCTACCTTAGACGTATTGACATCGATTTCACCAACGCCGAGAGCGAAGTCACCGTCGATAGCCTCCAGAATCTTCTTGGCCATCTCTTTCTGCTCCTCAACGCCAGCCTGTGCGAAGACGCCCTTCTTGTCCAGCAACTCAAACAGCTTCTTACCGTCGAAGTTGGCATACATCATGAAGGCACCCTTCGGGAGATACTTCAAGAAACCACCGTCAATCTTGCCACACATCTCGCAAGACTCCTTGATATAATTCTTCCAAGCGTCCGACTTGGCGATACTCTCGAAGCCCAGTCTTGCCTCACCCTTGTCGGTATTGAGGTTCAGGATGATGCTCAGGTCCTTCAGTTCTGCACCCTCCGGCAACATCTTCTTGGCATTGGCATCCAATTCGCCTTCCAAAATAGCCATAGGAATGAGTGCCTTGATGAAGCCCTTGGCATCAGCCAGCTTGGCGAAGTCATCGTTCTCAGCCATGGTGTCCTTGGTATCGTCGTTCTTGAACTTAGCGACAATCTCGTCGAGGCTATAGCTCTCAGAAGCAAAGAAGGTTGCATCATCGAAAGCAATGATACTGTTGCCGTCCTGCAGATACTGGATACCGTCCTTCTCCTTGAGAGCCTCCTTGCCGGTCTCCTTGGCGGCAGCACTAATCAATGCGGCAAAGTCGTCCTTGTTGAGGATAGTACCGACAACGGCATTCTTCTCACCCTTTACGGTAAAGACGAAAATAGGCTCACGCAGGTCAACACCAGCCTTAGCGGGATCGTCCACAATTTTCTTGAACAGGTCTTTTGTCTCCTGATTCTGAGCAGCCGACTCCACATTCTCCAAGAGTTTCTTCTTAGCCTCAGCATTCTCGCTGATCTTACCCTTCTCTGCCATCTGCTTCACGTCAAGGCTGACGACCACGGCATCGGCAGGGATGAACTTGGAGTTCTTAGAGGATTTTGCACACGATGAAAGTACGAATACTGCAATCAGCAGCAGGTACATCACATTAAACTTTCTCTGTTTCATAATTCACATCATTTTAGGGTTAAAGCTTGATATATTTTCAAATTTTGCGACAAAGATATGAAAAAAAAGTGGAGATAGACGAGGAAAAGGAGTTAAAGGGAGTTAAAGGACGGAAGATTTATGCAAAAAGCAGTATCTTTGCACCCGTCATGGGCATTTTATATATTGTTCCGACGCCTGTAGGCAACATGGAGGATATGACACTCCGTGCCATTCGTATCCTGAAAGAAGCCGATCTTGTATTGGCAGAAGATACGCGTACGTCAGGCATCCTGCTGAAACACTTCCAGATTCAGCAGCACCTCCTTTCCCACCATAAGTTCAATGAGCACGGCACAAGTGCTGCCATCGTGGAACGCCTGCAGGCAGGACAGACCATTGCCCTCATCAGCGATGCCGGCACACCGGGAATCTCCGACCCTGGTTTCTATCTGGTACGTGAGGCCGTCCGGGCAGGCATTGAGGTGCAGACACTACCAGGTGCCACTGCCTTCGTACCGGCACTGGTGAGTAGCGGACTGCCCTGCGACCGTTTCTGCTTCGAAGGCTTCCTGCCCCAGAAGAAAGGACGTCAGACCAAGATACAGAGTCTGGCGGATGAGGAACGTACGATGGTGTTCTACGAGTCGCCCTATCGGGTGCTGAAGACCCTGCAGCAGTTTGCCGAGGTAATGGGTCCCGACCGTCAGGTGAGCGTATGCCGTGAAATCAGCAAGGTCCATGAGGAGAGCGTCCGTGGCACCTTGGAAGAGGTCATCGCCCATTTCACGGAACATGAGCCGCGGGGCGAGTTCGTCATCGTCCTTGCAGGGAAGAGTGAAAAGTGAAGAATGAAGAGTAAAACGTGAAGAATTAAGCATTGAAGATATGAAAAAGTTATTGATTTTGGCACTTGGTGCCGTAGCAGTGGTAGCCTGCAAGCAGCAGGGTGCCAAGACAGAGGATTTGATGATGGCACAGCAGGCAGACTCGCTGAACCGCATCATCCAGCAGAAAGACAATGAGATTAACGACATGATGGCCACCTTCAACGAGATTGAGGAAGGTTTCCGCGCCATCAATGCCGCCCAAGACCGTGTGACACTTGCCAAGGACGGCGAGGGAGCTAACCGTACGCAGCGCATCCGCGACAACATCGCTCAGATCCAGGAGACGATGCAGCACAACCGTGAGCTCATCAACAAGTTGAAGAACCAGTTGCGCCAAAGCTCCGTCAAGGGCGACGAACTGCGCAAGACCATCGAGAACCTCGCCAAGCAGATGGAGGAGAAAGACAAGGAGATTGCCCAGTTGCGCCTCGACCTGAAGTCACGCGACATCCGTCTTGCAGAACTGGGTAACGAAGTGGCCGACCTCACCGTAGAGACCTCTCAGCAGAAGGCTGAGATTTCCCAGAAGGCTGAGACCATCTCCGCACAGGACAAGCAACTGAACACTGCCTGGTTTGTGTTTGGCACGAAGAGCGAACTGAAGGAACAGCACATCATCGAGAACGGCAAAGTGCTGCAGTCGAACTTCAACCGCGAGTACTTTACGAAGATCGATATCCGCGTCGACAAGGAAATCAAGCTCTACTCCCGCTCCGCCCAGTTGCTGACCGCCCACCCCTCATCCAGCTACCAGTTGGAGCGTGATGCCAACAAACAGTACGTGCTGCGCATCACCAACCCCCAGCTGTTCTGGTCTACCAGCAAGTATCTGGTCGTTCTTGTCAAATAGTCAAGAAGGGCCTGTCACCTCATACTAAGTGTAAGCTCATAGGATTGTCAGAGAAAGGTCATACCCCAGAAGTATGACCTTTCTTAGACTATCCTTAGAGCATCCTATGACCATCCCCTGAGGATCCCATGACAATCCCTTGAGGATTCCCTTAGGATTCTATGAGGAACCATAGAGTTGGTATAGACTTGGTATAGAGTTGGTATAGAGTTGATATAGACTTGACTTGGCTGTTTCGGCTTAAATCATCTTGACAATGGAAGGGTATTTAAGCCACTGTTCTTCCGTTTGCAAAGATACAAAGTTTTGGGGAAATTTGCAAAGATATTTGGCATTTTTCTCACTTATTTGTACCTTTGCCTGCGATATGAGCACAGAGAACCTGAAGGAACGGACGGCAAGAGGGCTCTTCTGGGGTACACTGAACAGTGGAGCCACTCAGGTGCTGAGTGTCGTCATCGGCATTCTGCTGGGACGTATGATAGCCCCTGCGGAGTGGGCTCCCATCGGTATGATTGCCATCTTCTCTGCCATCGCAGGCAATTTGCAGTCGAGCGGTTTCTCGACAGCGATTGTGAACATGAAGGAACCGACGGCAAACGACTATAACGCCGTGTTCTGGTTTAACATCCTAGCAAGTGCCTGTATCTATGTCATCCTCTTCATAGCTGCCCCGTGGATAGCCTTGTTCTTCGAACAGCCTTGTCTGACCGACTTGTCGCGCTTCATCTTCCTGGCTTTCTTCATCTCATCGTTCGGCATCTCAACGCATGCCTATATGACCAAGAACATGATGAACAGGGAGATTACCGTCGTCAACAGCTGTGCACTGATATGCTCGGGCATCGTTGCCGTCATACTTGCCTTTAACGGTTTCTCCTACTGGAGCCTGGCGTGGCAACAGGTGGTGAACGCTGCCATTCTGGTCATCGGACGTCTCTACTACGTCAAGTGGCACCCGTCGTTGAAAATCGACTTCTCACCCATCCGCCGTACGTGGAAGTTTGCCTTGAACATCCTCGTGACGATGGTCATCAATACCGTCAATAACAACGTCCTGACGTTTATCTTCGGAAAGTTGTTTACGAAGACACCACAAGTAGTCGGTAACTTCTTCCAGGCTTCGAAATGGAACACGATGGCCTACCAGCTGGTGAGCGGAAGCATCGAACAGGTGGCACAGCCCGTGCTGGTAGAGAGAGGTGAGATACCTGTCTTCCGCAAGATGCTGCGCTTTACGGCCTTTCTGTCGTTCCCTGCCATGTTCGGACTGGCGCTGGTGGCTCAGGAGTTTATCCTCTCGACCATCGGACCGAAATGGGAGGCGTGTGTACCCATCCTGCGCATCCTCTGTGTAGGCGGTGCCTTCATGCCGTTCTATTCACTCTACAAGAATCTGATTATCAGTCAGGGGCGCAGCGACATCAATATGTGGCTGAACGTCTCGCAGATTGTGTTGCAGCTACTGTTGATTTTCCTCACTTATCAGTATGGCATCATCACGGTGGTCTGCGCCTATACCCTATTGAACATCGTGTGGCTCACGGCTTGGCAGACGGGTGCAAAACAGCTGATTGGCGTACGGTTCCGGGATGTCTGCAAGGACGTCGTCCCCTTCGCCCTGATTAGTGCTGCTGTCATGGTCGTCGTCTGGCTGGCTACTGCCAATATCACGAACAGTTACCTGTTGTTGTTCCTGCGCATCGTCATTGCCTTTTTCCTCTATGTCGCCATCATGCGGCTGTTGAAGGTGAAGATGATGGAGGACTGTATACAGTTTATAAAAGGTAAGAGGTAAGAATTAAGCATTAAGAGGTATGAAATATCCTGCAGAGAATGATGTCGCCGTATTGCTGATTTTCTTCACACGGCAAGAGACGCTGAGACGTACCTTCGACGCTATCCGCAAGGCGCGTCCCTCACGCCTGCTGCTCTATCAGGACGGTCCAAGGAACCCCGAGGAGGCCCAGAAGATTGAGGCTGCGAAACGGATTGTGGCTGATGAGGCCATAGACTGGGAGTGTGAGGTGCATCGCAACTACCATACAGAGAACTCAGGGGCCTGGGCGTCCAACTACCAGGCACAGCGATGGGCTTTCTCGCTGTATGACAAGTGTATCGTCATTGAGGACGATTCCACCCCTGCCCTCTCGTTCATCCCCTTCTGCAAAGAGATGCTCGACCGTTATGAGCACGACGAGCGCATCACAATGATTGCCGGCTTTAACCATGAGGAGAAGACCGAGGCACCCTACGACTATCTGTTTACGTCCGTCTTCAGCATCTGGGGATGGGCTTCGTGGGGAAGGGTCGTCAACCAATGGGACGACCAATACAAGGTGGTCGACAATGCGTTTGACATGCACCAGCTGGAGGCCTGCGTCAAGGCGCATGGGGAGCGTGAGGAGATGGTGAAGAAACTCCGCAAGCACAAGGAGGCTGGCGTTCCTATCTACGAGACCGTCTACTGGTCGTACAACATGCTGCACTCCGGACTGGCCATTGTGCCTACCCGTAATATGATTCAGAATACAGCCGTGTCTGAAGAGTCGGCTCACTTCCAGAGTGCGATGAAAACGCTGCCCAAGCGGATGCAGCAATTGTTGACGATGCCTACCTACGAAATGAAGTTCCCGCTGAGGCATCCGCAGTACGTCATCGAGAACGTGGAATACAAAGCGCGGGTCTACCGCATCATGGCATGGGGACATCCTTGGATTAAGATTGGCAGGAGCCTCGAAGAACTGTGGCGCAACCTCAGGTACGGCAATTTCAACGCCATTTGGAACGCCCTTGTCTTCAGGGTCAAAAAGAATACAGGACATATTAGTTATCAGTAGCTATGGAAATATCCGTCATCATACCCGTCTACAACAAGACGGCTTATATCGGAAGATGCCTGAAGAGCATCTTCTCACAAGACTTCCCATCGTTTGAGGTCATTGCCGTAGATGACGGCAGTACGGATGCGTCAGGTAAGATTTGTGACCAATGGGCAGAAGAGGAGCCCCGCCTGCAGGTTTACCATACCCCCAATGGCGGTGTGACGGCAGCACGACGCTATGGCATTGAGCATGCCAACGGCAGATACATCATGTTTGCCGATGCTGACGACCAGTTGACGGAAGGAGCCTTGAAACGGATGTATGATACCATTCACGAGACGGATGCCGACGAGGTGATTGGTCCTTATATTGACCAGTACGGACAATGTCATGACTCCGGCTTACGCGGTTTTGTAGATACTGACCCGCTGGTGCGTGATCTCCTGGCTACCCGCAACTCCTTCTGTGTGCTCTGGGGCGTCATCTTTAAGAAGGAACTGCTGGACGGTTGTCTGGGAGCTCCCCGTGAGATTGTAGAACGGGAAGACTCCCTCATGCAGATTAAATGTCTGATGAAGCAGCCGAAAGTCTTTTTCGTTGACGAGCCGGCCTACCTGCATTACGAGGATATGCCCAACGACCGTATAGAGGACTTACAGATGATACGTATATACGATAAGGAGTTACGACGCACGCTGGAGCTTCAATGGGAGCGTTATCGCTCTGCCTTCGTAGGGCATCAGATCAAAGTATATGAGAAGTTCATCGACAAGCAGCAGTACCACGTCTTTGAGGAGTATTACCGTCCATTACGGAAACAGTTAGACAAGTCGATTCCCTTGGCCGACCGACTGGCCATCCTGTTGCCTCCACGCCTCAGTTTCTTCCTGGTACATTACTATAAGATGATTAGGAAGCGCCTCCTAAAAGGTAACTGATTAACAGGCTACCGTTATAGAACCAGAGGAAGGCTGTGATGGCAAGAAGCATTATTCGGGCTATGGGCAAGTGGCCTTTGGCTTTTAGCAGATAGGCCATACATATCGGCATCGCAAATGCCCAATGGGATGCCATGATATAGACCTCGTTTAAGCCAAAGCCCAGTCCCAGATGAATCACCATATCGAAGGCGAAGCCTGCCATCATCATCCACAGGAAACGACTCTTGCGTCCCAGCCATATACCGATAAGGGAGAGGAAGACTAAGACGGCTTCGACTACATAACATATCCACCAACGGTACTCAACAATCAACGGACGGTTACGTAAGGTGTCGCCCAACAGTTCATCCTGATGCAGCATGATGGACTCACCGAAGAGATTCTCCACCATGGAATCCCAACGGGGCGTAGTAATGTCCGTCCAGCGCAGGAAGATGCTCTTGCCTTTGATGGGCAGGCCCTTGTGCATACTGTTCCATCGTTCCTCTGCCTCCTTTTTCTGCTGGATATGGTACATCCGCGTAAATGCAGTCTGTCGCTCATCAGGATTGGTAATCGAGGTAGTATCCATAAATGTTTCATAGGCACGCTGCCTCGCCTCCTTTTTCTGTCTTATTACTTCCTTTCGCTGTTCCTTCTCCTTGGGTTCCACATAGGTACGATATTCCCAATTGGCAAAGCCCCATAGCAACGCAGCAGGCAGGATGACGGCCAACAGCAGGTATTTCAGACGGAAGAACCGTTTGCCGTTGGTAAACAATGCGTCAAGGTATATCTTCACGCCATTGCTCAAGGTGACTCCTGCCGTGATGACAAACATGAATGCCGTCTGAAGGATGGTCCATTCCCTGCCCTGCTGCATATAACAGCCCGACAGGTAGAGCGCCATCAGCAGCAGGCACATCGAGACTGTGAAATGGTCGGGTACGATGCTCGCCACCATGATATGGGCAAAACCATAGAAGAGGAAGGTGAGTAGAACAGAGTCCTTGTGTATCAGTCCGATAATCTCATGGAAGATACGATAGAGGAACACCACGGAATAGACATTGCATACCAGTATCAGGAGTCCCAAGAGATACTGCACGAGGTTATAGCCCGTCAAGGCTATCAGTCCGTTGTTCAACAGGAAGAGAGGATAGACGAAGAAGGCCAGTAACGGATGACGGAACACCTGATAGGTGGTGCCCCAATGGGTGACGACGGCATAGGTGATAGGATCGTAGCCTGACACATGGAATTGGCTGTAGAACACACTGCCATCTGTTATCGACTCCTTCAGGAACGAGTCGGAGAAGCACCAGATACAACATGCATGGAGAATGAGACTGACAGCCACGAAGGCAAGGACCAGCAGCCGTTCTTCCTTTCTGATGCGCAGTAAACCAAATATCTTCTTCATACTTTTTATCTTTAGTCAAACCAGAATGCAATGGATACGGGAGGCTGTTGGGTCCATTCCACGATGAGCCAGACATTATGAATCAGCAAATAGACCGTCAGGAGGACGATGAGAGACCTTACGCTATTAGCTATTAGCTGTTGGCTATTAACTTTTAGCAGGTAGGCCATGGCGATGGGGAAGATATATATCCAATGTGCCGACATGATGTAAATCTCGTTGATGGCAAAGCCCAAGCCTATATGCATCAAGGCATCTGGCACGATGCCCAGAAGACACATCCATAACAGCCGTTCGCGGAAGCCACAACAGATACCAGCAAGCAGCAAGAGAACCAATAAGACCTCCACCGCATAGTTCCATGGGTAATGATACGACAACAGGACGGGGCGTCCACTGTTCAGCACATCATCCAATACATAGTCGTCGTGCAACTGTAGCGACTCACCGAAGACATTCTCTTTCAAGGTTTCCCAACGGGAAGTCGTCTTGTCGGTCCATTTAAGAATGCTGCCTTTTCCAAAGGGTTTTCCTTTGTGGATGACCCATGGAGCGTTTTTGTAGCGCTCATGATTCTCCCTCGCTTTCTGTATCATCTCCGCCTTATGCTCTTGGAAATACTTCTTCTCTGCCTGTTCCTTAGGATATACATACACACGCTCCTCCCATAATCCTAAGCCGACTGTCAATAGCAAACAGCCACAAGCAATAAAGAAATACCTCCAGTGGAAGAAGCCCTTGCCGCGGGCTATCAGTTCGGCAGCAAGCACCTTGGCCCCGTTCGTCAGCGTCACGCCGGCAGTAAGAAGTACCAGTAAGACAGACTTCCAAGTACTCAATACCCGTCCTTCTTTCGATGCCTTGCCTATCAGATAGACTGACCATAGGATTAGAAACAGGGAAATGCCAAAATGGTCGGTGGCGATATAGGTCACCAAGACATAGGCAAGACTGAAGAAGAAAACCGTCAATAACGTGGCATCCCATCGTCCTATGCCTATCAATTCATGTAAGATGCGGTAAAGGATAATTGTGGTACAGAAGCCAAAGAAAAGAATGATAACGGCAGCGACATAGAGTGCGCCATTGATACCTGTCAGCGATATCAGTATCTGATTGAGTCCATAAGGCAGGTACATCAGATATGGCAACAGGGGATGGCGCAGTACGTCGTATTTCATCCCCCACTCCGTCAATACGGAATAAGTGGTAGCATCAAAGCCTGAGACATGATAGTTGTAAGACAACAGTTTGCCATAATCGTCACAGACTACCGAGAAGAGGGCATCATATTTGGCTATCAGTAATCCGTTCAGAATCACCAACAGCAGCAGGACGACCAGTCCTAATATCCATTCCTCACGATACAATCTCATAGGCGGAAAGGTTTATAATGCGCCTCATCAGCATAAGCAAGCAGTTCACGGTCGCCATTGCTGTCGCCATAGGCTGTCAGATGATACTCACTACGATGAGGATATAGTTCTTGGATACGGTTTACCTTCTCCTGTCCGTAACAGTTCTTCGTCAGGAAACGACCCGTCAGTCGCCCATTCTCCACCTCTATCTGTGTTCCCAACACTTTCACATCAGGGAAGAACGGCTGCACCCAGTTATCGATAGATGCACTGACTATCAGTACTTCCGCTCCAGCAGCCTGTGCCTCCTTTAAGGTCCTCATTCCCTCGGGACGTAACAGATGACGGTGAGTATCAGCAAACCGTTGACACAGCCTATTAAAAGTATCCAACGGCATTCCCTTAAAGAAATAGGAGAACACCTTCTGCTTGGCCTGATAGTTGGGATAGAGCCTCAACTTCATCATCACGATAAGGGGCAGGCGATACAGGAATCCTGTCATGAAAGCGAAAGCTCCTTTTGCATCAAGAATAAACATGAGCAAGGTATCACGGGTAGTCAGTGTCCCGTCAAAGTCAAAAGCAACTATCTTCTTCATGGCATCACACGTTTAATCAGATAATGTAACAGCCACGACAAAGGTACGGCAAACAACAGCGTCAGCAATACCGTTGGCCAATAGCCCAGATGATAGGGCGTGATATACACCATCACGAAATGATGATGAATGAGATAGAGTTCCAGACTGATGGTACCGAGGAAAGCGCTCCCACGATTCAGCCAGGAGGGCGTATGACGGAATAGTTCCACCAGCAGCAACAACAGGGATACCGTCAGTGGAATATAAATCATCCTCTCCGCAAACAACGGGAAACGACCATGTCTGACTTGTTCGAGATAGATACATGCACTTGCCGTAGCCAGGAAGGTCAACACCACAAGTCCCCATGTACCCTTTTCCATTTTCTTCTCCGTCCTCACCCACTCACCACAATTGATACCTAGGAAAAAGATGGGCAAACGGCTCCAGAATATCTCGATATGTCCCACCGCTTTATGAATTGGGATGACCCACTGTACGCAGATGCACCACACCATCATCAGGACAGGCAGCCAACGCCACGAAGGGCTTCGTTGTATCAGGCGCATATATAACGGTGCCCACAGATAGAGCATCATAATGGCAGGAATATACCAAAACGTGCCTTCATCATGCAACCAGAAGTCCCAGTTGATGGTGATGTCGCCTATCAGGTCTATCATACTCCCCGTCTGCCAATTGAAACGGGGGATATAATAGAGTGACGACATGATAAGCCACGCAGGGAAGATACGCAACAGCCGACGCTTATAGAACTGTTTAGCACACGGATTCTTCACCCATGAGAACCAGAGTCCGATACCACTCAGGAAGAGGAACATATCGACACCGATGTTCCCACAACGGCGCAAGCCGAAGAATGCGTCACTACGAGGAAGTCCCACATGGAAGAGTACGATAAAGATGATGGCAGCACCCATCAACTCCCCCCGATAACGACTCAGGTCTTTCCATGCAATCTCGTTCAGACTCATAGTTTCGGACTCGGAATTTGTTCAATAATCCTTTTCACAGCCCATGAAATGGCTATGGTCACTACCACATAAAGCATCAGTCCGTCATAGATGTCCTGTCGCCAAGCGACGGTGATGAAGAGTTTACGGGCAATTGGATGTGCCACAAACATGGCGGCAGAGATGCTGCCAAACCATACAAAGAGAGTCATTACCTTCTGCGGCAGCGCCTTCACAATAGCGATAGTGCCCACGATAATCAATATAGGAATCCACAACCACGACTGGAAATGGAAACACATAACAAACACCAAGGCCGACACGATTACAGCCACTACTGCCCACAGCCAACGAGACAACTGAAAACGGAATCTCTCAACAGAACGTCCTACAAGGATTCCAGCCCCGAACGGCAACATACCTCCGATAAAATTATAGCGCAGGCGGTTAAGTGTCTCTCCCTGTGGGTCGCAGAACACCTGTAATAGCCAACAGACGGCAACCAAGACAACAATTACCCAGCTTTTCTGCCTATACAACAGTATTCGGTAGACAATATATAGTTCTATCATCAGTCCGAAGAACCAATAGATGCCCGGCCATATAATTTTATCGGGTTGCGGCAATACATTAATATACATCAGCAACTGGGCAATGACGTTGTCCCAGTGATACTGGAAGCGTCCCGGTGTCACGATATCCACCACAACAAATAGAGTAAAGCCCACGATGAGCATCCGCAACAGTTTCAGGTAGTTATAGCGCACAAAAGGTACGACGGCAACCTGCTCCTGTGCCTTCCGCTCATACTTCATCACCAGTCCGAAACCACTCAGGAAAAGGAATACGGGAACACCATAGTGTCCGAAGTAAGACAAGAGATGGACGGGCAAGAGCGCATCTGGATTCGTAATGACCTGCCACAATCCCTCGTTATGGGAAGCGAAGAATTGATATTCGTTCTCCTGGACTATCTGCCCTATGAAATGGCAGTAGTTATGCAACATGATGGCAAGAATGGCTATTCCTCGCATCGCCGTACACTCATCCCGTGTCAGAAACTCATTTTTCACGCTTAAGCTTATTATAATCTACACTGTTTTTCAATAGTCGCGGACGTTTCTCATTATACTCGCTGTTCAACACATCATACTCCTTCCGATAGTCTTTCGTATGGATTCCAGCTAAGAATAGCAAGGTATGCGGCAACAAATCTGTCATATACGGACGGTTTCGGTATCGCTTGATTGCCTCCCATCCATAGGGATGCGCCATACGATACAACTCCGATGCCCATATCCAGAAGGGTATCTCAAATTCCTCACGGGCAAGACGGTAATCAATGATTGCCGAGTGGTTACGTCCGAAATAATCGAGGGTATTGAAACACTCCTCCCCATGATCGGGCATATAGATAATAACGGCGTTCCGGTGCTCGAACCGACGGATAATCTCTTCTACGATAGAGTCGTTATAAAGCGTCGCATTATCATAGTCGGCATTAATCTGCAATCGTTTCTCTGTTAGTTTCTTGTCGGGATAGTCGGCTGTCGTGAACATCCGTCGCGTCTTCGGGAAACGCCCCCGATAGTCCACATGTTGTCCCATCAGATGAATGATCGTCAACTGGTTGGCATATTGCCTTTTCATCTCCCGTGCGTCTAATTCCTTCAGCATACCATCATCATAGCGATGGAGTCTCTTATTACGGTCGTCAAATAACAGTTTGCTCAGTTCCGGATTATTCAGGAAGAAGCCACCGCTGAAGTCATAGACAGCCTCACCGGCCTTGGGCAAGAACTGGTTGGTAAGGAAAGTCACATGGTAGCCAGCCTTACGGAAGATTTCCGGGAACATCGGACGATCAGTCCAATCGCCTTCTTCTCCAACAGCATATAGTGAGAACACATCTTTGAACACATAACTCGTCAGGTTCCAGGGAGCTACCACATCGGTAAAGGCAATGAGCGTACTATCCTGCATACGCTTCAACTGACGAGGTGTCGTCGCTTTGTCATAGCCATACAACTGGGAACGGTGTTTATTATAACTCTCCCCGATAATCAGTACAATCTGCGGACTACGGAAATCACAACTGTCCACCTGCACCTTTTCTGTCGATTTCAGCAGATGGGTAAGCTGACGGAAGGCAAGACGGTTGGCATACAGACTGAATATCATGCGGTGGACTGGCAGATAGAGATTGGCACACCCCTTCGTCGTCAACTCATGCTCCACCTCTCCGAGATTTGTCTTTGTCATGAGGCGCACCATCGCCTGTTTGTTCGACCAACACTCCGTAGCACACCAGACAAACAAGGCAAGACCAAGAACCCCCATGACGGCCTGAGAAGCAAGCATCACTTGTGGATTCAGACGAAACCCCATCGCCTCCTGACGCTTTTTCCACCAGATACTGAAGATTGCCCAAAGGATATGCAACAAGGCGATGAGCAGTATCCAGCCCGTCTTCGATGTGAAGAGGTCCCATCCCAAATAAGAGCCCAGAAACTCACTCGTCTCCTGTCCTGTAGTCTCGAAAAAGAGCATGAGCATCGTCGGCGTCAGTGTTGACTCGAAATGCACATAGCAGAACATGTCTATCAGGGCTATGGCATAAAGGATGATAGCTGTAATGCCACGAATCCAGATACGTATCTTCCGGGGTATCAGCGCTAATAAGACACAAAGGGCATACAGGTCGAAGAACAATTCCGTGGCAGACAGCTCATAAGGCTTGGCTCCCTTCAGGTGCAGACGTATCTCCGTCTGTGTACAAAGGTAACCCAAGGCGAACATGAATATGAAGAATGCCGCATTCACCCGTATGGGCTTCCATAACCATCCTAATAGCTGCAGGACTTTCTTCATCGATACAGTCGCTTGACATCCTCGACAATCACATCAGGTACCATGCCTCCGATAGACTCCCCTCGTTTGACCCGTTCCCTGATTTCCGTACTCGACACGGGCAGAAGTTCTGCCTCTATCGTACCAGCCTGTCCGTCACGGGGATATACCACCACGTCATACTGACGCAAGATATCCTTCCAGTGGTACCACCGTGTGAAATGCTCCCAGTTGTCACCTCCTATCACCAACGTAAACTCCCTATCAGGATAGTCCTGACGGAGATGCTGCAACGTATGCCACGTATAAGACGGCTTGGGCAGACGGAACTCATAGTCGCTAGCCTCAACGCCCTCTACCCTTTCCAATGCTTTCTTCGCCAATTGGAAGCGCAAGTCGTCATCCAACAAATCAGTTGCCTCTCGTTTCAGTGGATTCTGTGGCGACACCATCAGCCATATCTCGTCCAACGCCGTCTGTCGGAGTATCTCCCTCGCCAATGCGATATGTCCGCAATGAATCGGATTGAACGAGCCGCCGAAGATGCCTGTCTTCTTCATTTCAGGAAGCCACTGATGATTTGAAAGGTCTCTTGCTTGGCCGTCTCTAAGTCATCATTGACGACGACACGGTCGAACTGAGGCGCAAAGGTCAACTCGTATTCCGCCTTGGCAAGACGCTGTTCAATGGCCTCCTGCGTATCTGTACCACGACCCTCCAGCCTACGGCGCAACTCTGCAATAGATGGTGGCTGGATAAAAAGACTCAATGCCTTCTCGCCATAATGTTTCTTGATATTCACGCCACCCTTTACATCCACGTCGAATACCACATTCTGTCCGGCTTCACGCTGCCGTTCCACCTGTGCCTTCAATGTGCCATAGAAGCGGTTCTCATAGACTTCCTCATACTCCAGGAACTCATCGTTAGCTATCTTCTCCTTGAATGCCTCTGGAGTCAGGAAGAAATACTCCACGCCATCCCTCTCTTCTCCACGAGGAGCCCGTGATGTACAAGATATCGAGAAATAGAGATTCAACTCCGGATGTTCCTGCATCAACCAGTTCACAATGGTCGACTTACCACTCCCTGACGGTGCACTTACGATAATCAGTTTCCCTTTCATAACTATGAATAAAACTACAGCGCATTCAGCACTTGTTCCTTGATTTGCTCCAACTCGTCCTTCATCATCACCACAATGTTCTGCATCTCAGCCTGATTCGACTTCGAACCCGTCGTGTTGATCTCACGGCCCATCTCCTGAGCGATGAAGCCAAGTTTTTTACCCTGACCAGCCTGGTCAGCCATCGTCTCACGGAAGTACTTCAAATGGTTAGTCAGACGCTGCTTCTCTTCACTGATATCCAGCTTCTCGATGTAGTAAATCAGTTCCTGTTCCAAACGATTCTTGTCATACTCCACCTCAGGAATCTGCTTCAAACCATCCATGATACGGGAACGGATCTTCTCCACACGACTCTTCTCATATGGCTCGATGCTCGCCAGCAGACGCTCGATGTTGTCAATTTTCTCGGCAAACTTCTTCTCCAAGGCGGCACCCTCCTGTGTACGGAAATCCACCAAGTGCGACACGGCCTCCTCGACACCGCCACGGACAGCTGTCCATTCCTCCTCGTCAAGCACCTCAACCTCTGTCTTCGTCAGCACATCAGGCATACGGGTGAGCGTCTGCATCCAGTCCATACCTGTCAGGGCATGACCATCAGCAAAACCTTTCAACTGCTGGTAGTAACTCTCCATCAGTGCTGTATTCACAGGAGCAGCCTCTGCCGATGCCTCCTTTTCTATCCATACACTCATCTCCACCTTGCCCCTGAGCAGTTTCTCTGCCACCAGTTGGCGGACTTCCATTTCCTTCTCCCTGTAAAGGGGAGCAATACGCGTTGTCAAGTCCAACTGCTTCGAGTTGAGTGACTTGATTTCTACATTGATTTTCTTTCCCTTATAGACTACGACAGCCTTGCCATAGCCCGTCATTGATTGTATCATATTTTACGTTATGTTTATTTGCTAAAACCACGTCCGTTCCACTTCAGGGTCGTCTGCGTCTTCGTTCCATCTTTATTCCACTTCGTGACTGTGATGTCCTTGCCAGTACGAGGCAGCGAATAGGTGGTGTTGTCATAACTCACCTCAAAGCCAGGGGTTTCGCAGTAAGTCATCTTCTTCGTGGCATTGTTGTAACGAAGGAAACACATGCCGTCAAACTGTCCCAGGCTGGGCTTGCCATTCTCATAGCACCATGTGGAACAGGCAAACAGTTTATGCTTTTTGTCAGCCTCGTTCCAATAGCACATCTCTGTCCTGCTTAAGTGATTCTCGTATCTGAACTCATAGACCAGAAAACCGTTTTTCTTGTCAACGGTAAGTGTTTGATTCTCATCCAATTCCACTCCCGTACGATACTTTTCCAATGCTCCTTTAACGGCATTCATCGCTTCGTCGGTTTCTCCCTCTGGATCATCGTCGTTAGCAGTAACGAAGTTCCATGCAAAGTCAATGATGTCAGGGTATGTACCCAGGAATCTCAATTGGAAACCGTTCTGTGCACTTGCTGTGATGGTCATGGCTGCGAAAGCCACTAATAAAAATATCTTTCTCATATTTCCTTTTGTTTACTGAGTTCACTATTTTACTTATTGCTCCACCTGGTCTGGGAAGAAGAAAAAGAAGAAACAGGCGGCTATGACCGTATGGTTGTATTTACCGCTAAACCTACCAATGGTAATGCGGTTACTTGCCTCGAAAGTACCACTGTTGTAATAGCCACAGGTAATGCGGTTCGACTTCTCGAAAGTGCGACCGTCAAAATATCCGAGTGTAATACGGTTCGATTTCTCTACCGTGTTGCCTGACACATAGCCGATGGTGATGTGGTTTGACCCCTCAATGACACCGTTTGGCTTAATGTAGCCGATGGTCAGGTGGGAGCGGTTTTCGACGACACCGTTCGACCTTACATAACCCAGTGTGATACCATTGCTTGCCATAATCTCACAATTCAAGTTCTCCCACTCTTTCCGTTGAGCCTCCTCACGGGCAGCACGTTCCTGACGTGCCTTCTCCTCGCGGGCAGCTTTCTCCTGGTCAAGTTTCACCTTTTCAGCATGTATGTCAGCCACCTGCTCGGGTGAGAGCAGTGCGCCAATGAGTGCGAATGTCGTAAGCAACGGACTCACATGACCATCGAACGTGCCAACGGTCATGTGGTAACAGGTGGCCTTCTGCATCGTAGCCTCGCCTATCACTTCACCATTAAACGACACTTTGTTGGTCTGCGCGTCATAGTTGAGCGTACCCAGTTTCGAGGTCACAACCGTTCCGTCATTGCTTAAACGGCCCACCTCGTTGCCCAGACTGCTCTTCACAACACCCGTTATGGGGTCGAGAATGTATTTGATGTCCTGTCCGGCCAGTGCGCCATCGTCATACTTCTTGTTGAACGTAATCTCCAGTCTCACCGGATCCCATGTGGCAATCTTCGTCTTACCCTGCCACAAGATGTTGATCAGCCTCGTACCCTCGGGGGCGGGCTGCGGGATGGTAGGCGTAATACTCTTGACCACGGTCTGAATAGAGTCCTGCCTGCGCTGGGCATCCTTCAAGGCGGCCTCTTGCGCTTTCTCCTTCTTAGTCTTAATACCCAGTGTCTTGCGGGCACCCTTGATAAGGCTGCCGAACTGCGCATCAGCGGGCGTACTGACAGCAAACAGTGCCACCAGCGCCAGCATCATGATTTTGGTTGATAGTTTCATTGGCTCTTAATGATTTAAAATGGTCCTTTTATCCATTTCGAGGACAAAGATAGTGTAAAATTTCGATTAAGTGAGCAAAAAGGCAAGAAAATCTTGAGTTTTATGCCAAAATCCACGCCTGCCCTGCCCGCACGCTCCTCCCATCATCCTCATAGGATACTCATGTCCTAGTCAAGAAATGCTCAGGTAATCCGCAGATTTCCCTCCATCATTCCTCCCATCATCCTCATGCACTTGTCCAGTACTTGTCCAGTAGATGTTCAGTAGATGTTCGGTGTTTTACCGAACAAGTACCGGACATCTACCGGACATATACCGGACATGTACCGGATATCTATAGGACACAAAATAGAGGAAACCCTTCGACTCGCACTGGCTTTGTATGCGAGTTCCCTGAGTATTTCCTGAGTATAGTAAGAGCAAAATTGGAGAGGGATATTTGGTGGCTGCACGAATCTTTTGTACCTTTGCAGCGGAATTCATCAACAAGCGTATTGCAATGAAAAAGATATGTGACTTTATAGCCCGATGGATGGGACTGATGGTATTGATAGTGGCAGCAGTATCGCTACTGGTGCCAGCGTCTTTCTTATGGATAGACACGTGGGCGATTAATCCAATGCTGGGCGTCATCATGTTTGGTATGGGTCTGACGCTCTCGCCTCACGACTTCCACGTCGTACTAAGCCGTCCGAAGGACATTCTCATCGGTTGTCTGGCGCAGTTTACGGTGATGCCGTTGCTGGCATGGGGACTGACATGGACGTTCTCGTTGCCGAAGGAATTGGCGTTGGGCGTCATGCTGGTGGGCTGCTGCCCGGGTGGTACAGCCTCGAATGTCATCACTTATCTAGCAAAGGGCGACTTGGCGCTGTCGGTAGGTATGACAGCCACCTCCACGCTGCTGGCCCCTGTATTGACCCCGCTGTTGATATGGCTGCTGGCAGGCACGATGGTTGACGTGAATACCCTCGGTATGTTACAGAGCATCGTCTATGTAGTCATCGCGCCCATCATCGTCGGCTTGTTGTGTCAGCGTTTCCTTCCCCAGACTACCCAGCGCATTGTGCCCTATCTGCCAGCCTTCTCGTCAATTGTCATTGCGCTGGCGGTGGGTGTCATCGTGTCGCATAATGCCGACCGGTTGCTGGTGGGCGGACTCATCGTCATCCTCGTCGTCATGCTACATAACCTGTTAGGACTCTCCACAGGTTTCCTGATAGGCAGGCTGTTACACCTGCCGAAGCCGAAGTGTGTCGCCCTTAGTATCGAGGTGGGTATGCAGAACTCTGGTCTTGCTTCGTCGCTGGCTGTTCTTCACTTCGCCGCCTATCCGCTTGCCGCCATCCCCGGTGCCATTTTCAGTGTATGGCATAACATCAGCGGGGCATTGGCAGCCAAACTCTATCAATGTGGAGAAAAAAGGGTATAAAATTTGGTTTTTCGTTCATTTTGCACTATCTTTGCACCTTAAATTATAGAAACATGTCATGTATCTTACATATAGAGACTAGCACGTCGGTATGTTCTGTGGCCGTTTCCGAGGACAGTCACTGCATCTGGCATGAGGAAGACCATAGCGGTCCGAACCATGCAGAGCGGTTGGGCTCGATGGTTGACGAGGCCCTGTCGTTTACCGACAATCATGCCATCCCCTTTGATGCTGTCGCAGTGAGTTGCGGTCCCGGTTCCTATACAGGTCTGCGCATCGGCGTGTCGATGGCAAAGGGAATCTGTTACGGGCGTGACCTGAAGCTGATTGGCGTACCTACGCTTGAACTGCTGTGCGTCCCCGTGTTACTTAGAAACGAGGAGATAGAGGAGAATGCACTTCTTTGTCCGATGCTGGACGCCAGACGGATGGAGGTGTATGCGGCACTTTATGACCGTGCCCTCCATGAGATTCGTCCCGTAGCGGCAGATGTCGTCGACGCAGAGACTTACAAGCAGTGGCTCGACGAGCGTCCCGTGTATTTCTTCGGCAACGGTGCGAAGAAGTGCATGGAGGTTATCAACCATCCCAATGCCCACTATATTGACGGCATCGAACCGATTGCCAAGTGGATGCAGCCCCTTGCCGAGAAGCGTCTGCTGAACGGACAGACAGAGGATGTCGCCTACTTCGTGCCGTACTATCTGAAAGACTTTGTGGCATTGAAACCCAAGAAATTACTATAACTCATGAATATAGAAGGATTAGACTACAACACGCAACGGGAGAAGTTGCTGTTGCCCGAATACGGGCGCGAGATTCAGAAGATGGTGGACCATGCCATCAGCCTGCCCGACAAGGCAGAACGGCTGAGATGTGCCAAGACCATCATCCGACTGATGGAAAGCAAGAATCCGATGCTGCACGACAGTGAAAACTACGAGCAGGCCCTGTGGGACCATCTCTATCTGATGAGTCACCGTCAACTGGACATCGACTGGCCCTTTGACGTGAGCCAGGCAGAGAAGATCCTGTCGAAACCTGCTCCAATGGAACATCCGACTGGGAATGTCCGTTTGCGTCATTATGGGAGGCTTTTGGAAGAGGTCTTCGAGAAACTGAAGACCATGCCTGAGGGAGAGGAACGTGACGAACTAGTACGCCTGACAGCGAATCAGATGAAGCGTAACCTCGCTACGTGGGGACACGGGTCGATGGACGATGAGAAGGTGGCTGACGACCTTGCCCGCTTCACGGACGGGAAGATACAGATTGACCTCAGTTCTTTCCGCTTCGACCCTATCGCAGCAGCTCCAAATAATGAGAACGGAAAGCGTAACGGTAAAAAGAGGAAGTAAATGGCATCATTCAAGATAGAAGGCGGACAGCTGCTCAGCGGTACGATTACCCCGCAAGGCGCCAAGAACGAGGCACTGCAAGTAATCTGTGCCACTTTGCTCACCAGTGAGAAGGTGACGATTCATAATATCCCGGACATCCGTGACGTCAACAACCTCATCCAACTGCTCAAGGATATAGGCGTGAAGGTGGAGTCTCCCCATAGAGGAACTTTTACGTTCCAAGCCTCCGACCTGAACCTGAAGTACCTGGAAAGTGATGAGTTCGTACAGAAGTGTGCGGCCTTGCGTGGCTCCGTGATGATGATTGGGCCACTGCTCTCCCGAATGGGCAAGGCTGTCATCACCAAACCGGGTGGTGACAAGATTGGGCGCCGTCGTCTGGACACCCACTTCATGGGCTTTAAATACTTAGGGGCCAAATTCCATCATATCGAAGAACGTAACGTCTACGAGATAGGTGCCAAGAAACTAAAGGGCACCTATATGCTGCTCGACGAGGCTTCTGTGACCGGTACGGCAAATATCGTCATGGCTGCCGTCTTCGCAGAGGGTACGACGACTATCTATAACGCTGCCTGTGAGCCCTATATCCAGCAGCTCTGCCACATGCTCAACAGCATGGGAGCGAATATCAGCGGTATCGGCTCTAATCTGTTGACCATCGTAGGCGTGGAGAGCCTGCATGGTACAGAGCACAAATTGCTGCCTGACATGATTGAGGTCGGTTCCTTCATCGGATTGGCTGCCATGGTGGGCAACGGCATCCGCATCAAGGACGTGTCGCTGAAAGACCTCGGCATCATTCCTGAATCCTTCCGTCGTCTGGGTATAAAGGTGGAGACAGACGGTGACGACCTGTATATTCCACGACAGAAGCATTATGTGGTGGACTCGTTTATCGACGGTACCATCATGACACTGGCCGATGCACCCTGGCCGGGACTGACTCCAGACTTGCTGAGTGTGCTCATCGTCGTTGCCACACAGGCACGCGGTTCTGTCTTGGTACACCAGAAGATGTTCGAAAGCCGACTGTTCTTTGTCGACAGACTGATAGACATGGGGGCCCAGATTATTCTATGCGACCCCCATCGTGCAGTAGTAGTAGGGCACGACCGTAAACTTATACTAAGAGCCAGTCGTATGTCGAGCCCTGACATCCGTGCCGGTATTGCCCTGTTGATTGCTGCCTTGAGTGCCAACGGCACCAGTACCATCAGCAATATCGAACAGATAGACCGTGGCTACGAGAACATTGAAGGACGCCTCAATGCACTTGGGGCCAAGATAACCAGAATTGCCTAGGACTTGGGGAAAGAACAGAAGAACCATGATAAAAAACGAAGAAGTTTACAAGATAGGTCGTCTGGGCAAGACGCACGGCGTCAAAGGCGAAGTGTCGTTTCTGTTCGATGACGACATCTTCGACCGTGTAGATGCCGACTACCTTGTATTGGAAGTGGACGGTATCCTCGTTCCCTTCTTCATGGAAGAGTACCGTTTCCGTTCCGACTCCCTCGCCTTGGTGAAGTTCTGCGATATTGACACTCTGGATCGCGCTGCTGAACTGACTGGCTGTGACGTGTATTTCCCCCGTGCCTTGGCAGAAGAGGCTGACGAGCAACTCTCGCTGTCTTCCCTCATAGGCTTCGGCTTGTTCGAAGCAGGCAGCGGCAAGAAGGTCGGTACCATTGCCGACATTGACGACAGTACCGCCAATATCCTTTTCGAATTGGAGGACGGACGACTCATCCCTGCCACGGACGACCTCATCACCGACATCAACACCAAGGACAGAACGATAAAAATGGAAATCCCTGAGGGATTGTTAGAACTATGAAGAAAAGACAAATAGCCATTCTCGGCTCTACAGGGTCGATAGGCACACAGGCACTACAGGTCATCGAAGAACATAGCGACCTTTATGAAGTCTATTGTCTGACTGCCAATAACAAGGTGGAACTGCTGGCCGAACAGGCACATAAGTTCAAGCCTGCCGCCATCGCCATTGCCAACGAGACCCGTTACGACGAGTTGAAACGGTTGATGGACGACCTGCCCGACGTGAAGGTATATGCAGGCAAACAAGCCCTCGACGAGATTGTAGAGGCTGGTCCTATCGATATGGTGCTGACGGCAATGGTGGGCTTCGCTGGACTATCGCCTACGATTCACGCCATCAAGGCACGTAAGGCGATTGCCCTTGCCAACAAGGAGACGCTGGTGGTGGCTGGCGAATTGATTCAGGATCTTGCTACGCAATACCACGCTCCCATCCTGCCTGTGGACAGTGAGCACTCTGCTATCTTCCAGTGTCTGGTGGGCGAGGACCATAATCCAATAGAGAAAATTCTGCTCACGGCCAGTGGCGGTCCTTTCCGTAACATGACCATGGAACAGATTGCCAAGGTGACAAAGGACGATGCCCTGCGCCATCCAACCTGGGACATGGGGGCAAAGATTACCATCGACTCTGCTACGATGATGAACAAGGGCTTTGAGGTGATTGAGGCGAAATGGCTCTTTGGCGTGAAAGCATCACAAATACAGGTATTGGTACATCCACAGAGCATCGTACATAGTGCCGTACAGTTTGAGGATGGTGCCGTCAAGGCGCAACTCGGCGTGCCCGATATGCGACTGCCCATCCAGTATGCGTTCTCCTATCCTAAGCGTCTTACACTGTCCAGTGAGCGTCTCGACCTGTTTGCAGCACAGAAGCTGGAGTTCTTTGAGCCCGACCTCAAGAAGTTTCGTTGTCTCGCCCTTGCTTTTGAGGCTATTCAAAAGGGTGGCAACATGCCCTGTATCGTCAATGCTGCCAACGAGATTGTCAATCGGGGCTTCCTGGAAGACAAGTGCACGTTCCTCCAGATGAGCGATATCATCGCTGCAACTATGCAGCGTTGCTCCTTCGATGCCAATCCTACTTACGACACTTATGTCGCTACGGATGCCGAAGCAAGACGCATCGCTGCAGAATTAATGAGATAATAAGGTAAAAAGCAAATATTAATAATGGAAGTATTTTTAATTAGAGTATTACAATTCATCCTTGCCATTTCCCTGCTGGTATTGCTCCACGAGGGAGGGCATTTCTTCTTCGCTAAGCTCTTCGGGGTGCGCGTAGACAAATTCTATGTTTTCTTCGACTGGAAGTTCAGCCTGTTCAAGTTCAAGCCTAAAGGCAGTGACACGGAATACGGTATCGGCTGGCTCCCGCTTGGCGGCTATTGTAAGATTGCCGGAATGATAGACGAGAGCTTTGATACGGAACAGATGAAACAGCCAGAACAGCCGTGGGAGTTCCGTGCCAAGCCTGCATGGCAGCGACTGCTGATCATGATTGGCGGTGTACTCGTCAACTTTCTCCTTGCCCTCTTTATCTATTCGATGATTCTGTTCTACTGGGGCGACACCTATATCCCCGTGAAGGACATGACGTTGGGTATGAAGTTCAACCAAGAGGCGAAGTCTTACGGCTTTAAGGACGGTGACATTCTGATAGGTACGGAAAAGGAGGCTTTCAAGGATTTCAGCGCCGACCTCTATCGTAACATTTCCGAGGCGAAGCGCGTGGATATCCTCCGTGACGGTAAGAAGATGAGCATCAACCTGCCCGGCGACCTCAATCTGTTGGGGATGCTGAAGGCTGATCCCGCGTTTGTACGTCCCCTGATACCGGCTAAGGTCGATAGTATTGTCCCTGGAACGCCTGCTGAGAAGATTGGCATCAAGGCCGGCGACCATATCCTTGCGCTCAACGGTTCCCCAGTTGATTCCTATAACGAGTTTATTGACCTTCTAGGTCGTCGTCAAGACCTGTTGGATACAGCCACCTCTCCTGCCGATAGTCTGAAGGCGCGTACTGTTACGATTGTCTTTGGTAATGAGAGTAAGACCGATACCGTGACCACCCAACTCACACCCGACCTCAAACTCGGTTTTGTAGTAAGCAGTATCGCAGGACTCTATAAGCCCGTCACCAAGGAATATGGTTTCTTAGAGAGTATCCCAGCAGGCATCCGTTACGGCTGTGACGTACTCAGCGGCTATGTGGGCGACATGAAGTACGTGTTTACAGCCGACGGAGCCAAGTCACTTGGCGGTTTTGGAGCCATTGGCAGCCTTTTCCCACCCATGTGGGACTGGTATATGTTCTGGAAGATGACGGCATTCCTGAGTATCATCCTTGCCTTCATGAACATCCTGCCCATCCCTGCCTTGGACGGCGGACATGTGCTATTCCTGTTGTATGAGATCATCACCCGTCGCAAGCCATCAGAGACGTTCATGATCCGTGCCGAGTACGTCGGCTTCGGTATCCTCATCCTTCTGATGGTAGTAGCTAACCTTAATGACATCCTCCGCTGGCTAGGGTATCTATAGTTCTTATATTATATATTAAGGTATATGAAGGATCGGATAAGTTAAATAATATTAAAAGTTGAGCTTATCCGGTTCTTTGTTTTCTACATTCAAGAGAAAAGCCGTACCTTTGCAGTCCGATTATTGGGGAGAGACTTAGAATCCCCGTGGATTGTGTGTAAATAGCGGTGTCTTTGGCCGGGCACGGCGGTTTGTGAATCACGATTCAACACAGACGTTAGACTACTGCGGAGCGTTAGACTCTCTGCCGTAGTGTTGTTTGTGTATAAGAGAAAAGAAAGAAATTGTTTTTTAGTAGTAAAATTTAAAAGTAAAAATGGACACTTTAAGTTACAAGACCATTTCCGTATCAAAGGAAGCTGCCCGTGAGCAGAAGCAGTGGGTGGTCATCGACGCTACCGATCAGGTAGTGGGCCGTCTGGCTTCTAAGGTTGCGAAACTGATTCGCGGAAAGTACAAGCCCAACTTCACTCCTAACCAGGATTGTGGAGACAATGTGATTATCATCAATGCTGCCAAGGTGAAGTTCACTGGCAAGAAAGAGACTGACAAGGTATACACCCGTTACACTGGTTATCCTGGTGGTCAGCGTTTCAGCACTCCTGCCGAGCTGCGTAAGACTCCTTATGGTGTGGAGCGTTTCCTGAAGCACGCTGTTAAAGGTATGCTGCCCAAAGGTCCTCTGGGACGCAGTCTGTTGGACAACCTCTATATTTATGAGGGAACAGAGCACAAGCACGAGGCACAGAAGCCCAAAGCAATTGATATTAACCAGTATAAATAATAAGATAGAAGATGGAAGTAATTAATGCAATCGGTCGTCGTAAGAGCTCTGTAGCTCGCGTTTACCTGAGCGAAGGCACAGGCAAGATCACGATCAACAAGAAGGATTTAACCGAGTATTTCCCTTCAGCTATCCTGCAGTACGTGGTTAAGCAGCCGCTGAACCTGCTCGAGGTGGCTGAGAAATATGACATAAAGGCAAACCTCGACGGTGGCGGTTTCACTGGTCAGAGTCAGGCTCTTCGCCTCGCTATTGCCCGTGCACTGGTCAAGGTGAATGCCGAGGACAAGAAAGCTTTGAAGGTACAGGGTTTCCTGACCCGCGACTCTCGTGAGGTTGAGCGTAAGAAGCCAGGTCAGCCCAAGGCTCGTCGTCGCTTCCAGTTCAGTAAGCGTTAATACTGGACTACGTTTAGTATCTAAACTGGTGAGACTCTTTTTGATTACTCACTGGCTGATTCTAACAAACAGAATTAAAAAAGAAAGTAAACAACAATTAAAAGTATTAAGACAATGTCAAGAACTAATTTTGATATGTTGCTGCAGGCTGGCTGTCATTTCGGTCACCTGAAGCGTAAGTGGAACCCTGCCATGAGCCAGTATATCTACACCGAGCGTAATGGCATCCATATTATTGACCTCCACAAGACTGTAGTCAAGATTGACGAGGCTGCAGACGCCCTGAAGCAGATTGCCAAGAGTGGTAAGAAAATCCTGTTCGTCGCTACTAAAAAACAGACGAAGGAAATCATCGCTGAGAAAGCTACCAGCGTGAACATGCCTTACGTCATCGAACGTTGGCCAGGTGGTATGTTGACCAACTTCCCAACCATTCGCAAGGCCGTTAAGAAAATGGCGAACATCGACAAACTGATGCAGGACGGTACTTTCGCTAACCTATCTAAGCGTGAGTTGCTGCAGATTACACGTCAGCGTGCTAAGCTGGAGAAGAACCTCGGTTCTATTGCAGACCTGACCCGTCTGCCTTCTGCACTCTTCGTCGTTGACGTACTGAAGGAGCAGATTGCCGTTCGTGAGGCTAACCGCTTGGGTATCCCCGTATTCGGTATCGTAGACACCAACTCTGATCCTAACAACATCGACTTCGTGATTCCTGCTAATGATGACGCCAAGGATAGCGTTGAGACCATTCTCACCGCATGCTGCAATGCCATCAACGAAGGTCTTGAGGAGCGTAAGGTTGAGAAGGCTGACGAGAAAGCTGCTGACGCTCAGGCTGACGCTGACGCTGAGGAAGTAAAGCCAAAGCGTGCTGCCCGTAAGCCCCGTAAGGCTGCTGAGGAGAAGGCTGAGACTCCCGTTGAGGAAGCTCCCGCTGAGGAGACTGCTCCTGCTGAAGAGGCTGCCGCAGAATAATACAGTAATTAAGGTTAAACATTAAAGATTATACATTAATATGGCTATTTCTATAGACGATATCAAGAAGTTGCGTGCTATGACAGGTGCTGGTCTGGCTGACGTAAAGAAAGCTCTGACTGAGGCAGAGGGCGACTTCGACAAGGCAAAGGAATTGCTCCGTGAGCGTGGACTTGCCATCGCTGCCAAGCGTAGCGACCGTGAGACATCTAATGGTTGTGTACTCGTTAAGGCTGCAGACGGCTTTGCCGCTATGATTGCCTTGAAGTGTGAGACCGACTTCGTTGCCAACGGCGCTGACTTCATCGCTCTTACACAGAGCATCCTCGACGCTGCTATCGCCAACAAGTGCAAGGATATCGAGGCTGTTAAGGCTCTCAACATCAACGGTCAGAGTGCCCAGGAAGCTGTTACACAGCGTTCTGGTATCACTGGCGAGAAGATGGAGTTGGACGGTTACCTGACTCTTGAGGGTGAGAACATCGAGGTTTACAACCACATGGGCAAGAATACTCTGTGCACCATGGTTCAGCTCAACAAGAATGCTGCTGAAGTAGGTCACAAGCTGGCTATGCAAGTAGCTGCTATGAAGCCCGTTGCACTGAATGCAGAGAGCGTTGACCAGAAGATTCTCGACGAGGAGTACAAGACCGCTGTTGAGAAGACCAAGCTCGAGCAGGTTGAGAAATTCGTAGAGAACAAGCTGAAGAAGGCTGGCATCAACCCCAACCTCGTTGATTCAGAGGATCACATCGAGTCTAACATGGCCAAGGGCTGGCTCACCAAGGAGCAGGCTGACGAGGCTCGCAAGCTCATTGAGACTGCCAAGGCAGAGGGTGAGGCTCAGTTGAAGATGCCTATGATTGAGAACATCGCTAAGGGCCGTGTTAACAAGTTCTTGAAGGAGAACTGCTTGGTAGACCAAGAGTTCCAGTTCGGCGACGGTGACAAGGCTACTGTTTCTCAGTGGCTCGCTCAGCAGGACAAGGAGCTGGCTATCGTAGCCTTCAAGCGTTTCACACTTGTTGCAGAGTAATATTTACATAGTATATAAAACGCTGGCTCAAAAGAGTCAGCGTTTTTTGTTTTCTCTATTCGTCCCAATATCTGATTTTCCGCTTCTGTATCACATTCGTCGATTGACTCTGTGCGCCCTCTTCCCAATAAACGATATTCAAGGCATTTCGGGTCCAATTACCCATATCATCATGGTCCTCATAGTTGTTTCGCATATTGACGGACATCACGCATTCGTTTTTCTCATCAAATACCTTCTGGCTTAAGTTCAATATTTCATCATTATCATTATAGACATACTCATGGATATAGGTGATATTAGCCGCTTTATTAGTTAGCGTACGTTTTACCAGACGATTCTGCTTGTCATACTCATAGTCGATGATACTCATCCCTTGTCGTTCCAACATCTTTCCTTGCATCAGATAACCGTACCTATCATATTTCCGTTCTGTGATATCCGGATTCTCCATCTTACCGTTCTTAGCAAACCGTTCCAACGGATTCTCTGCCACAGCATTTTCTGTAATCACTTCCTGCACATGTCCTTTCAATCCAAAGATGATGGCATCCTTATAAAAAGGTGTAGAGGGCATGTAGAAAAAGTTCAGATCTGTCGTCCCGTTGTCATTCTTCGTCTGCGACACCTTGATGTCACCATATTTGCCAAAGAAATATTCAGACTGTCCTCTACTGACATATTCCCCATACTCTTTCTCCAATTTATTCAAGAAATAAGTATGATTTCGTTCTAACATGTCTTTAGTGCGATATGGTCCAACTGTCACATAGACCGATTGTACAAAACGGGTGGTTAACTGGACGTTCACCATCACCTTGGCACGAAGCCCATAATAATTGCCTCGGAAATACAAATCCTCCATATCCGATGAACTACCCCACTCTGCAAAATCCTTTGCTTTCAGGGCGACAACAAAGGAGTCCACAGGACCTTCCAAGGGAATTCCCATGAAATCCATACAACGGGTATCCTCCTGTGACTGCGCCTGAACACTTGTAAAACAAACGAGTGTCAATAATAGGACAATTAACTTTTTTGCCATAGTTGGGTACAAAGATAATCATTTTAGAAAAAAAATCCCTATCTTTGCAACATAAAAATTACTGACATGAAGATATTCGCTGTTGGCATGAATTATATCCAGCACAATAAAGAGCTGGATGGAACGTTATATAAACCAGAGGAACCCGTGATATTCACGAAAGCTGACTCTGCCTTGTTGAAGGATCACAAGCCCTTCTTCATCCCTGATTGGAGTGAACAAGTGGACTACGAGACGGAGTTGGTAGTACGTATCTGTCGATTGGGAAAGAGTATCCCAGAGCGATTTGCCTACCGTTATTACGATGCGGTAACTGTCGGTATAGACTTCACGGCACGCGACCTCCAGCGAGAGGCCCGCAAGCAAGGACTTCCTTGGGAAATCTGCAAGGGATTCGACGGTTCTGCTGTTATCGGAGAATGGGTGGATATCGATAAATTCCGTAATATCCAAGCAATTCATTTCCACCTTGACATTAACGGAAAGACCGTACAGGAAGGCTGTTCAAGTGACATGCTCTATAAGGTCGACGAACTGATTGCTTATATCTCGCAGTTCTTCACCCTCAAGACGGGCGACCTGCTCTATACGGGAACCCCTGTAGGTGTAGGTCCTGTACATATTGACGACCATCTGGAAGGTTGGTTGGAAGAGCGTAAAGTATTGGAATTCAATTGTAAGTAAATGAGAAGATATATACTGAGTCTGTTATTGTTCTGCTCCTGTCTGACAATCGGAGCACAACGGTTTTTCAACTTGACGGCATTGCAAGTCAAGGTTGACTCAGTATTACCCGTTGTCACCTATTCCATCCCCCTTTACGACAATTACGCAGACTCCACTTACAGCGTGAGCATCGAGTATCCGGAATTCATTCCGATGAGTGATGCAGACATCCGTCATTATCATGCTATCACAAAGGAGTCACTGCCACGTCTGCCCAAGGTTACCCAACAAATTAGCGTATCCCGCAAGAAAGGAGCTTTGGAAATATCTTTAGTTCCATTGGTCTACCGCAACAAGAAATACCAGAAATTGGTCAGTTTCATGCTGAAGGTCAAGTCGAAGCCCATCTCCAACAGAAGAATCCTCCAAAGAGCACCAGAGGGCTCACGATATGCTGACCATTCCGTGCTACAAGAAGGAACATGGGTGAAGATACGGGTTCCCAAAACTGGTATCTATCAACTAAGCAGCGAACTGCTCCAGAATGCAGGATTCTCAAACAGTAGTCGTGTGAAGATCTATGGATATGGTGGTGGATTACAGCCAGAGAAACTAACTGGTGATTATCTGCAGGAAACTGACGACCTTCATGAGATTCCCACTTGCACAATAGGAGGGCGCCGTCTTTTCTATGCCATAGGACCTGTCACTTGGAACGAGAAACACCAACGCGTCCGCAATCCCTACTCCGACTATGGCTACTATTTCTTGACAGAAAACGACAATACTCCTTTGACGATGAGTCAAGAGGAGTTCCTTGCTGCCTATTATCCTAAAGAGAACGATTATAACACCCTCTATGAAGTCGATGACTTTGCTTGGTTTCAGGGAGGACGCAATCTTTATGATGCCACAAAGTTGACAGGCGGTTCCTACCACGACTACACCCTCAAAGCCTCCGGACTTTCTTCAAAAGGAACAGTCACTGTCGTCGTTTCTGCCGATCAGGCAACTACCGTCTCTGTGAGTGTCAACGACAATATGGTGGGAAATCTCTCCGTTTCTGCCCGTGGCACTTATGATGCCATGCGGACTGCTACACAGACTTTTTCCGTCGACAATCTTCTAGCTAGTAATAAAATAAGGATACAACCGACTAATAGCAGTGCTGTGGTGCGTCTTGACTACATCTCCCTCTATTGCGAGGCGCCATTTGCTGCCCCCGACCTAACCTCCGCCAGTTTTCCTATTCCCGAGTATGTGGGGATGATAGCCAATCAAGACCATCATGCCGATCAGGCTGTCGACATGGTGATAATCATTCCCGCCAGTGGGAAACTCGCTCTGCAGGCAGAGCGCATCAAAACACTTCATGAGACCAAAGACGGACTGCGCGTCATCATCATCCCTGCTGATGAACTATACAATGAGTTCAGTAGCGGAACTACTGAGGCAAATGCCTATCGCCGCTACTTGAAGATGCTCTATGATCGTGCTGAGACAGAGGAAGACATGCCCAAATACCTTCTGCTGATGGGCGATGGCGCATGGGATAACCGTATGCTGTCAACAGCATGGCAAAATGAGAATCCAGACGATTTTCTGTTGTGTTATGAGAGCGATAACTCTTACAGCCGAACCGACTGCTTCGTCAGTGACGACTATTTCTGTATACTTGACGATAATGAAGGCGGAGACCTCCTACATATCGACAAAGCAGATGTTGCCGTAGGACGCTTCCCTGTCCGCACAACAGAGCAGGCTACTATAATGGTCGACAAAGTAGAACAATACCTCAATAACACCCAAGCTGGTGCCTGGCAGAATATCGTCTGTGTTTTAGGTGACGACGGAAACGAGAACCAACACATGAAAGATGCCCATGCTGTTGCCTCTCTCGCGGAACAGCTACAGCCATCCTTACAAGTCAAGCGGGTAATGTGGGATGCTTATCCACGGATAACTACAGCAACAGGAAACAGATATCCAGACGTAACCCGTCTGCTTCTACAACAGATGAACAGTGGCGCCCTCATCATGAATTATTCTGGACATGGAGGGCCAACGGCTTTCTCCCATGAGTATGTCCTTACTATCCAAGACTTTGAGAATACTATTTCCGCTCACCTCCCCCTATGGGTGACAGCTTCTTGTGACATTATGCCATTTGACGGACAGGAGGATAATATTGGTGAGGCAGCTCTCCTGAATGGCAAAGGTGGTGCCATTGCGTTCTTTGGTACCACCAGAACGGTCTATCAGTCATATAACCGCCTCATGAACCTTGCCTTCACCAGTCATGTACTTAGCATAAAAGACCAACGACCGTTACCTATTGGCGAAGCTGTCAGACTAGCGAAGAATGAACTTATTCAGACTGGTTCTGACCAGACGGCCAATAAATTGCAATACACCCTATTAGGAGACCCCGCATTATCCCTCGCCCTGCCGACCCTCCCTGTTGTTATCGAGTCCATCGATGACAAACCAGTTACTGACTTGACTGAGCCGTTGCAAATTGGGGCAGGATCAACGATTTCTGTCGCAGGACATATTGAAAACGGCACAGGACAGACAGACGACTCCTTCAATGGTGAGATGACTGCCATTGTCCGTGATGCTGCAGAAGAGGTTATCTGTCGTAGAAACGATGCTTCCGATGCAAAGACGGCATTTACCTATATCGATCGTACGAAGATCCTCTTCCATGGTAACGACAGTGTCCGTCAGGGGCGTTTCAAATTCTCTTTCACCGTACCCAAAGACATCAGTTACTCGGACAATACGGGTCTCATCACAATCTATGCCGTAAATAACGACAAAGACAAGGAGGCTAACGGCTATACCGACAAACTTGTATTTGGTGCAGGTAGTGGAGGCGATGACCATGAAGGGCCTAGCGTTTTCTGTTACTTGAATAGCAGTTCTTTTGTCGATGGTGGCACAGTGAACCCCACCCCCTATTTCATTGCGGAGTTGTCTGATCCCAATGGCATCAACTCTACTGGTAATGGTATCGGACATGACCTGCAACTGATTATTGACGGAGAGATGTCACGTACCTACAACCTCAACGACTATTTCCTCTATGATTTTGGAAGCTATACCACAGGAACGGTGGGATTCAGCATTCCAGAACTTGACGAAGGGCCCCATCATCTCCAGTTCCGCGCATGGGATGTCATGAACAATTCGACGACCAGTGAACTGAATTTCAATGTGTCGAAGGATGCTGCTCCCACCTTCTTCGACGTAGAATGTACCCATAACCCAGCTACGACCACCACAGGTTTCCGCATCATCCACGACCGCATTGGCAGTAATATGGACATCATCCTTGATATCTTCAATATGGCAGGCCAACATCTCTGGCAACACCATGAGCACGGAACACCCTTTAACAACAGTTATATCATCAACTGGGATTTATGTGTAGATGGTGGACGAAGATTGAATACGGGTGTCTATCTCTATCGTGTGCGCATCAGTAGCAACGGCTCCAGTCAGACCTCCAAGGCAAAGAAATTGATTATTATAAGCAATAAATAAGCCAACTACTGCGTTTACTAAGATGATGAAAGCAAATAAGATACATACAACCGTAGTACTCCTGTTGCTGGCTGTCACCACACAGGCACAGGACACGAAGAGCCAGTTCAATCCCATTGAACACGCTGTTGTCTCACAGACTATCGCCCCTGATGCCCGTGCCGCAGGTATGGGCGACGTGGGTGCCGCTACCGATCCGGATGTCAATTCACAATACTGGAATCCAGCAAAATATCCGTTCTGCATCAGCCGTGCAGGCATTGCCTTGAATTACACCCCTTGGTTGCGTCAGTTGGTCAACGACATCAGTCTTGCCTATGTATCTGGTTATTACCGTATCGGTGACTATTCCGCCATCTCGGGTTCTCTCCGATACTTCTCATTAGGAGAGGTGATGACCTCATTGGACGATAATGCCATGACGGTGAAACCTTACGAGATGTCAATCGATGTTGCTTATTCGTTGATGCTCAGCGAGAAATTCTCCATTGCTGCTGCCATCCGCTGGCTATTAAGCGACCTCCGCTATGACTATTCGGAAGATGCCTCGCCAGCATCCGCCTTTGCAGCCGACCTCGCCTGCTATTACAACAACTATATCAATATCGGACAACGTGAATGCCAGTTAGGACTGGGAATGAATATCTCCAATGTAGGTAGTAAGATTACATATTTTGGTGACGACCGTTCTAATTTCCTACCAGCAAATCTGCGCATCGGAGCCTCACTGATGGTACCCATTAACGAGTATAACCGTATCACGATTGCCGCCGATGCCAATAAATTGTTGGTTCCTACCGTCCCCAAACAAGAGGAGGGAGAGTCGAAGAAAGAGTACGAAGAACGTGTTAAAGAGGAATACTTCGATGTGGGCTCTATTGCAGGCATCTTCAAGAGTTTCGGCGATGCTCCCGGCGGCTTTAAGGAAGAATTGCAGGAAATCCAGTGGAGCGTGGGTGCCGAATACACCTACCACGACCAGTTTACCCTCCGTGCAGGATATCACCACCAGAGTGAGAACAAGGGTAATCTGAAATACTTTACCGTCGGTGGAGGCTTCCGCATGAGCGTTTTCTCTTTGGATGTCGGTTATGTGATTGCCACTGCAAAGAGTAATCCCCTTGACCAAACCCTCCGTTTCACCCTTGCCTTCGATATGGACGGCATCAAGGACCTGTTTAGAAAATGATCAGAGTAGGAATGGGCTATGACGTCCATCAGTTGGTTCCCAATCGGGATTTGTGGATGGGCGGTATTAAACTGGAGCATGAATTAGGACTATTGGGTCACAGCGATGCTGACGTGTTAATCCATGCCATCTGTGATGCCATCCTCGGTGCTGCTAATATGCGTGACATCGGCTATCATTTCCCCGATACCAGTGCCGATACAGAAGGAATGGACAGCAAAATCATCCTCAAGAAAACCATCGAGTTGATAGCGACCAAAGGTTATCATCTTGTTAACATAGACGCTACCATCTGTGCCGAACGTCCGAAGATGAATCCTCATATCCCCGCTATGCAACAATGCATGGCACAAGTTATTGGCTGTGACATAGAGGCCATCTCTATAAAAGCAACAACCACCGAGAAATTGGGATTCACCGGACGACAAGAAGGAATCTCCGCTTATGCTGTTGCCTTGATAGAAAAATAAAAAATGCCGCTACTCACCACGAGCAGCGACATCCAAAGCCTATGTTTAACTAAAAATCCTTTTTCAAAATAATTCCAGCCTTTGGGGCTGGAGGACTTGCTTTACAGCAAGTTATCTAAACTAATACTAACCTTTCGTTTTAAAAAGAAAGTTATGAGCGCCTCACGGCGACCACTGTTATCCTAACACATTTAAAACTTTCTTAATTACCAATAACTAAAAACCTAAAACTATAAATATTACTACTAACCTAAAACAATCTATTAACCGAATGTCAATTTAGACCTCTTGTCTTTTGACATTGCAAAGGTACGACGATTTTTGAATCCTGCAATGCATTTTTTGCTTTTCATGCAAAAAAACAACTTATTCTTGACCTAAATCAACGAATTGTGTGCGCAAACAATGAAAAATATACAGAAAAAGATATTTATTATGAGTATTTATTTGTACCTTTGACTTGGCTTATGAAAGTACTGATTGTCAATACAAGTGAGCGGACGGGAGGCGCTGCCGTAGCAGCAAGCCGTCTGATGGAGGCACTAAATAATAATGGTGTGAAGGCGAAGATGTTGGTACGTGACAAGGAATCCACCAAGATCACGGTAGCCTCTTTACCTCAGTCATTAAGGCTACAAGGCCATTTCCTGTGGGAACGGTTCTGCATCTGGTTGCAATTACGATTGCGTCGACAACATCTCTTCGATATTGATATAGCCAACTGCGGAACGGATATCACTAAGTTAAGGGAATTCCAGGAGGCAGATATCATCCACCTGCACTGGATCAATCAAGGGATGCTGTCGTTGAAAAATATCCGCAAGATTCTGGAGAGTGGCAAGCCTGTGATCTGGACCATGCACGACATCTGGCCTGCAACAGCTATCTGCCATTATTGTCGAGGCTGTGAACAATACCAGGTCGAATGCACTAAATGTCCTCTCCTTCCGGGAGGCAATATGGCCAAGCGTATATGGAATCGAAAAGTGCGAATGCTCCAAGGACAGCGTATCACGTTTGTTTGTTGCAGTGAATGGCTGGCAGGAGAGACCAAGAAGAGTGCTTTGCTACAGGGACAGCGTATCATCAGCATCCCCAATGCCATTGATTCTCGTGTATTCTGTCCGCAAAACAAACAACAGGCCCGTCTGTCATTAGGATTGCCTACGGATCGTCGCATCATTCTGTTTGTATCTCAACGTGTGACAGACCCTCGTAAGGGCATGAACTATTTCGTTGAGTCTATCCAGCAGTTAATCCGCCAACATCCCGAAATGCGTGATAATACGGGTATTGCTATTCTTGGCGGACATGCAGAAGAAGTGGCATCACAGCTGGCACTTCCTTCTTATCCGCTGGGCTATGTCAGTGACCAGCAACGTATTGTCAGTGTGTATAATGCTGCCGATGTCTTCGTACTACCATCGCTAGAGGATAATCTTCCCAATACGCTGATGGAAGCAATGGCCTGTGGTGTTCCTTGTGTCAGTTTCCGTGTCGGTGGCATTCCTGAGATGATTGACCATCAGACAAATGGTTATGTGGCAGAGCCCTGTGATACAGACGATTTGGCCCACGGTATTCATTATGTGTTGGCTGAGGCCGACTATGATGGTCTGAGCCGGAATTGTTTGAAAAAGGTTGCCCACAGCTATTCGCAGCAGAGTGTAGCCAGCCGTTATATAGAGGAATACCAGTTACGTATGAAACCCAAAAGTCAGAACGGATGAATCCATTGACACAAACCATATTACTCTCAGCGTCTACCCTGCGCATGTTACCGCATATCGCTATTTTTCTTTTAAAGAAGAAGAAGATTGCCGATGACCTGATGAAGGTACAGGACGGCAAACCCACTGTACTCAATTTCATCAAGGCCTGTACTCGTGAACGTACTTTCCGCAATCTGTTCTATTATCGGATTGGGGAGTATTTGGCTGCGCCTATACAATGGTTACTGCCACCGGAACGTACATTAACCATCTGGTGTCCGTCGATTGGTTCTGGTGCTCATTTCGAACACAACTATGCTACCTACCTGAATGCAGAGCGTATTGGTTGTAATTTCTATTGCCTGCAACTGGTTACCCTGGGTAACGGCAAGGGCGGTCGCCCTACGATTGGCGACAATGTGAGCATCTATACTGGAGCTATTGTCTATGGTGGCATCCGCATAGGTAATAACGTCAAAATTGCGGCAGGTTCGGTGGTCTTTCACGACGTGCCGGACAACTGCATAGTGGCAGGCAACCCGGCAACAATAGTCAAGAGTATATGATACGATTTACCATAGTAACGATAACCTATAATGCCGAAAAAGTGATGCAGCGGACGCTTGACAGTGTCCGCCGGCAGACCTGTCAAGAAATCGAGCACCTAATCATCGACGGTGCCTCGAAAGACAGGACGGTGGCGATGGCAGAAGCCTATCAGGCTGAAGTGCCCTATCATGTCGTCATCCTGTCCGAACCAGACAAAGGCATCTATGATGCGATGAACAAGGGGCTCCACAAGGCGACAGGCGACTATCTGGTCTTCCTTAACGCCGGTGATACCCTCCATGCCGAGGACACCCTTGCTACCATTGCCAACAGTTATCAATCAAGCCCCGCCGTCATCTACGGTGATACCGCCATCGTGGACACGAATGGAAACTTCCTGCACCTACGCCGCCTACGTCCTCCGAAGCAACTCACATGGAAATCATTCCGACAGGGCATGCTCGTCTGTCATCAGGCATTCTATGTACGCAGGGATATCGCCCAACAATATGACTACGACCTGCAATACCGCCATTCGGCAGATGTCGACTGGTGCATCAAGGTCATGAAAAAGGCAGCTGAGTTACAACTGCCCTTAGTCAATACCCATAAGATCCTTGCCGACTTCATGGAAGGCGGTAACACCACCCAGAACCATCGCGCCTCATTGAAAGAACGCTACCGTGTGATGTGTCATCACTATGGCAGCGTCCAGACGTTCTTCCTTCATGGTTGGTTTCTCGTGCGAACCTTATTTAAATAGGTATTTCTTTCCGCCTTTGAGATAGACGCCCTTAGCCGACGGCTCGCCACTGAGCTTGCGACCATTGAGGTCGTACCAATTATCATCCTGGGTCTGTGTAGCAGTTCCTTTCACCGAAAGGATGTCCGTTGCTGACGAAACGCTATCCCACAGGCCATCCTCCAGATAATAGCCGCCATTTAGAAACACCATATCACCAGTTTGCTTACCGCTATTATTATTGAAGATGATTCCCTCATTAGTAGCGGAGTGAGACTTCTTTTCTGACTCTTTAAAGGTCCATTTATAGACACTCTTTCCACCACCAACGGTACACACCTTCGTACATTTAACACCTGGCCATGAGCCCGTGTATTGATAATTCTCATCCCAACGATAGCAATAGACAGTAGAACCGAAAGACACCGGGGCCTCGAAGAAGGCACAGATTTCCCCTTCGCTCACCGTACAGTCAGAAGGGATGGTTGTGGTTGCCTCCGACTTCGCATCAGTATCGGTAATGGCGGTGACAGCAGAAACATCAACTCCATCGCTCACATATAGTTTATACTTTCTGCCTTCTGCCACCAACTGGAAGCCTGACGTGCTCACACCCGTTGAACCACCCAGCATCAGCATGGCAACCCCCATCGTCCCCTGCACTTTCAAGACATAGCCGGCTCCTTTGACCGTCGATTCCAAAATGGTGCTCTGGTTATTGATGCCCACAGCCTTACGGGCTGCTATCAGCCTCTTCAACGTGCCCTTGTAATCCTTCCAATGGGGTAGGAACAAGCAAGGAGTGCCTGGCATGGTCAGGATAAAGGCATTAGCGGCACAGATATTATTCTTCAAAGCATTATCATCCCGATAGGTGTCATGATTATCCACAAAGGTCACTGCATAGCGGGCATAGTTGGCGTCCGTTGCCAATACTGCATCATTCAATTTCTCCCAGTGACTGTTGCTGAAGGCATCGTTGATGCGATATTTCAATGGGAAGTCAAAGGCAGCACTAGTCTTGCCCGTACCATCGATCCATGCTGTTACTTTCGCCTTGTCACCATCCCAATACTCACCTACGGAATAAGTTGGCTTAGCAGAGTTATTATATAATTGTGTATATTGTGGTGCATAACCCTTCACCATGTCATAACGAAAACCGGTATAGCCAAGGTCTTTCAATAGGAAGTCAAGATAGGTTTTGATATTCTGCTGTACGGTGGCATTGGTATGATCTAAGTCGCGGGCGCCAGGGAAGTCGTCACCTGTATCATTGGCACCTGTAGCTTTCTTGCCGCTATACGCACCTGTTGCCCATTCCTTCAAGTTTTTTTCGGTATTACACTCATCCGTCTTACAGATTCCGGAGAAGTCGGTGTTATCCCAAGTGAGTGTATAACCGTTCTTCGATTCGTTGGGGAAATCGCACCAACTCGTGCTACCATTTTTGTGGTTGATTACCACATCCTCGATGATGCCTACGTTCTTCTCATTGAACTTCTCTATCATGGAACGCAACTGCTCCTCCGTACCAAAAGCACTCCTATGGTCGAGCCACCAGATGTCGGTATATCCCATCTGATTGGTCAAGTTTTCACAACGACCGCTCTGCGGTACCCATATCAGGTTAAAGAACTGAGAGAGTTCATCTGCCTGTGACTGCAAGTTTGCCCAATTAGTATCCGTATAAGAATTCCAATAGAAGCCCTGAAGCATCACACCGTCATAGTTGGCAGGCCATCCTACATTAGAGTCCTCTGCCGAAATGGTCAGAGAGGCGACAAACAATAAAAGGGTTGTGTAAATCTTTCTCATATGCTTTTGATTTTTAGTTTCTGCTGCAAAGATAACACTATTTCCAAAACGTGCTTTCATTCTATTTCCAATTAATATTATCACACGAATGCAAACGGTTGCACGTTACCATCTGAACTCATAGAAAGCAGGCATTGCCCTGCCTGTATGATTATCGAACAATCCACGGTTCAGCCACCCCTTCGTTACCTCGCTGCCGCTGGCATTCTCCTCAGGGAACCACCAGAAAACACCCGTCACGTTCTGATGCTTACGCAATTCCTCCATCAGCTCTACCGTAAACTGTCGCTGTCCCTCTACGCTGATGGGGTAAAACTCCGCATAGGTGTCTTCCTTCGCCCACGGATCGTTCTCATGTGAATAGTAGGCGGCGGTCTCGACAATCATGATGGGTTTCTCCGGGAAGAGCCGTGACAGATTCTTGATTGTCTGTCCCAGATTTGGAATCGACTTGTGCCACATGGGATAGTAACTGAGTCCGATAATATCGTAATCTACCTGACGGTTGCGCAGCTGTTGATAATAGTTCCGAGTGATGTCCCAATCTCCTGCTTTTTCCGTATGGATGATAATCTGCGACAGAGGACAAACCTCTCTACAAGCCTTACAACCTGCTTTGAGGAATTGGCAGAGTGTATTAAAGCCCTCCGCCTTTGAGGGGTCGAGCTTACCTGTAGGCCATAGCATGCCGTTGGTGATTTCATTACCTACTTGAATTAATTCTGGTGTAACACCCGCTTTTTTAAGAGCTATCAGCGAAGCACGGGTATAGGCATAGACGCTGTCTGTCATCGCCTGAGGGCTACACTCTTTCCATCGTTTCGGGGTGAATTGCTTGGCAGGATCGGCCCAGGTGTCACTATAGTGGAAATCGAGCATCACCTGCATACCCGCCTTCTTGATTTGCTGACAAAGACCGATAACGTAATTCAAATCCTGACATACCCCCTCATCCTTATTCGCTTGTGGGGCATTCTCAGGTTCTACAAATAGTCTCACGCGGATCATATTCCATCCCTGCTGTTTCAGCCAAGGCAGCAGTTCGACGGCCTTTCCTTCATCATCCCTATAGACGGTCCCTTTTTCCTGATACGATGGCAGCATAGAAATATCACCGCCAAGATACTTCTTCGGTTGTGCATTGACAGTCATAGTCATGACCATCAATAGCATCATCAGACACTTCCTTTTTATCATTTATTTTATTCTTTTATTCACATTGCAAAAATACGAAAAATGCCTTTGTCACGCAAATATTCCTATAACTATTTCTTCATTTGCAAGTAAATCAATAACCCTGCCTTATTGGGAAATAACCCTGCCTTATTGAACGATAAGGCAGGGTTAATCATAAATAAAGGCGGGTCGTTGTATAGAAACGACCCGCCCTAACGTATTCGAGATAAGATTATTATTCTGCTGCTACCCAAGCAATACTCCAGTTGCCGGTGATGTCGTTCAGATAGAAGTCGTAAGTACCAGCAGGAACTTTGATATTGCCACCGCCAGGTGTTACATAGTACTTCTCCTCGTTAATTTCACCACTACCGTCGCTACCCCAGTCTTTGGTATCCCAATTATGGTTAGCACGGAACTTCAACTCGGTATCGCTCTCGAGAGTGTAGCGGACATACCAGTTATGTGGAGCTTTCTCCAACTGTGTAAGATCAACATCACCACTCCATTCGTTGAAACCGCCAATGAGTGAAATGCTCTGGTAGGTAGTAGGCTCCTCTATGATGGTCCACTCATATTCCTTCGTACCCATATTGATGGTCAGAATAGCCCATGCACCAGACTCACTCGGTCCGAAAGCACCAGCATCACTATTCACGAGTGTACCCTTCGCTTCGGTAGAGCCATTTACGCCTCCCCAACAAGCAGCCCAGTCACCAAAGTGATCCTGATCCCAGATCTTCAGACTCCACTGGTTAGGCCAATAGGTGGTATAGTTATAAACATTGCCGCCCTGTGCATAGAACAGACAATTCTTATTATCCGTACTCCAACCATTAGGTTCGCCAACTACATAATACTTCGTCTCCTTCGGCTCATACTTGAAATACAACTTGTTCATATCAATGGTAACCAGCCAGTCACCAGCTCCTTTGATAACAGGAGTCTCGAACTTACCAAAACGTGGGTCATCCTTCCAAACAAGCAAGTTAGGAGAAGTGCCATCACCATTAATCTCACAACCCATAGCGGCACCATCGACTGCGCCCCAGTCTGGATCTGCACTCTCTGCCCATGGTGTTCCGCTATAGAATTTATACCAGTTGTCTCCTTCACTTTTAGTCGTCACCAATGCCTGATAGACGCCAGGCTCAACCTGTGTCATTCTAACAGGATTCGATTTGTCCCACATACCGCTTGCGAAGTCACCCAACAGGACATAACCATTCACATCTATTTTTGGAGTATTCGAATACGGGGTCAGCGTAATCTCTGTCTCTGACTCAAAGGGAACAGCCTCACCCGTTGCCAAAACGGCCGACCACAGCGTCTTTACCGTCACAGCGTGAGGAGTGGCAGAACGGTCGAGCATAGAAATCTCTACCAGAGAATCCAACTTCTGGGTATTCACAGAGACAGCACCCTTTTCATAAGTATAGGGAAGATTTACTCCATTGATAGTCATACCCCTCAATTCGATGGAAGCCACTTCCTTCTGTTTGGTAGATACTGCAATAATCTGCGAGTTTTCAGTGGCATTATCCATCACGATATTCGACTGACTGCCAGGAGCCACCGTGATACCATAGGGTGCAACATCAGCACCCGGCACATTTGACTGTGGACTTGCCCAGTTGTCAAAATCCTCGTTACAAGAGGTGAATGCTGCTGCACAGAGCAGCATTCCACCTAATAACATATGTTTCTTCATACGATTCATTATTTTTTTATTATTCTACAGTACCCGTATTGTTATCGAAGTTCACCTTCAAGGTCTTACCGATAACCTCAATAGAGTATTCTGGACCAACATCATCTCTCCAGTTACCATCACAGTTGTGCTCCTTGTCACGCCAAACGATCTTGCCGTCGACAACGGTAAACTCTGTACGCCACCAGTCCTCGCCAGGAACAACGATAAAGGCTCGGAGCTCTGCAGGATCGCCTGCTGCAGGTGTCCAGTCGCTGAAGGTCCATTCGCCCTTGCCTGCAGGAGCCGTCATCTCAACACCGCTCCAGCTACCATTATCCACGCAGTTACCAGTAACGCAAGCCTTACCAGGAGCAACCACCAGCTTCACCTTAATCTCATCACCAACAATCTTCGTGATGAATTCCAGTACATACCAGCCAGCTTTGCTGAATACGATGTTTCCATCGCCGTCTGCCGTGATTTCCATTCCTTCTACCTGATTGTCAAACTCGTCAATCATATCATAGCCGAACCAGTCTTTCTCCTTAAAGCCCCACTTGAAGCCGTCGGCACCGTTGTAGATCATGGTGTAGAAACGTCCGTCCTTGCCTTTTCCACTATCAAAGACAGGAGTCAACGGTTTCCATGTTGTCCAAGCTTCATCGATAGAATTACCACAGACAAAGACCTGAGTTGGCAATGTTATATCAGTTTCAGGCTCATAAGTCAGTACATTCAATTTAATCGTATTAGAGAATACCTCACCTAAGTTTTCATAATCAGAATCAGCCAGGTATGCGCGAAGACGTACATATAGAGGCATAACACCCTCAGGAGTAGCATCTTCATGAGCAGCACGGTACATTTCCAATACTGCAACATTCAGGGCGGATGCATTGATATTGATAACTGTAGAGGTATAGGTGGCGGAAAGCTCTTTCCAACCATCCGCATTCTTGTCGTCCAGAGAAATCTGTACCGCATAGGTCACTGCTGCAGGCCAGCCACCATAATTAGGCTGGGTATTGACCGTCAGGTTCACAAACTTTGAAGCAGGCAAGTCATAGACATTATTTGCTGCAAACTCCGGTGTATTAAGCACGAAAGTCTCGGGCAAAGTCAGCGTAGGATTGCTGCCATTGTCATCACTACAGGAAGTGAGCATCGGCAATACAGCTACCATGGCTAAAAGCAGACTATTATATATCTTTTTCATATCTTTTCGGATTATCATGTTATATTCCTAATTCTTATTGGTCGCGATAACCGTCATTTTGTCTCAGATTCGGGTTATTCTCAAGATCATTGACAGGTATCGGGAAGATATTACGATAGGCAGGGAACTGAGAACCCTCATATGAGTTACCCATCCACTCCCAACGGAAACTTGACTGACCGCCAAAGCGTCCGAAACGAATCATATCGACACGACGGCGACCCTCAAACCAGAACTCCTTCGACCATTCGTTGAAAATGTCATCCAAAGAATAAGCACTCTTGGTTGAAGCGTGAGCACGATTACGCAGAGCATCAATCATACCCGTTGCGGCAGAGGTGCTACCATTCAGACGGGTCTCTGCTTCTGCATAAGTCAGATAAGCCTCTGCAAGACGCATCAACGGCAGGTCTGTGTCAACCTTGGCTTGAGCACTGGCAGGCTGGCCATCAGAACGGACATTGCGGAACTTCACACAACCGTAGCCTACTTCCTGATCGTCAAGGTCTGTGATATAACGGGAGTAAGGCTTATTCGGATAAATCAGCGCACGGTCGTCACCTGCCAAGGCAATAATCTCGGCCAAATTACCAGTAGCAGGAACTGTCGTCGATCCGAAGAAACGGTCTGTCAATGTTCCTTTTACACGGTTGCATCGACCCCAGCCATTATCCGTTCCAGAAGGAATGTCATTACTCATCGAACCAGAATAACTGGACAATACGAGCATGTTCATCGCACCATGACTGGTTGTGTTAATACCATCATGCAAGATGGGGAACACTGCCTCATATTGAGCACCATTGGTGTCGTTATCAGCAAGGAACAGCAACTGATAAGCAGAATAGCCGCCCTTTCCTGTAGTATTCAGGTGATAGTAGCCATTGTTAATCGCTTTTTCTGCATAAGTCTTGGCATCTGCCCAACGTGCGGTTCCTGTATAAACCTCAGCATTCAGATAAAGACGAGCCTTCAACAGCCAGTTGGCGACCTTATCTACACGGCCATAAGGAAGTGAACCCGGCGCACCCATGTCTTCTTCTATCTCTGTCAGCTCCTTTTCAATATATGCAAAGTAATCTGCACGGGTATAACGCACACCTGGTTCAGCACTGACATGCTCTGTGAAAGCTGCATTTCCGAAGAGGTCCATGACATACCAGTAGGCCAAAGCACGGATAAAACGAACTTCTGCACGTTTCTGCTTCACATCTGTAGTACCGTCATCGGCCACCTGATCAAGATAGAAATTACAAAGTGTAATGGTGAAATAAGCACGATAGTAGAAACCTGTGCAACGCTCATTACCCTCAGAGTAAGTATTGGTCACGAGGTCACGCAAACCACCGTCAGACCACCATACCCAGCTGGCCTCATCAGAGGTGAACTCATTCAGCTCCCAACTCATACGGAAGAATTCAGAACGACCTTCGTCCAGGTCTTTAATATCCTTCCATTCATCATTACTACCAGGACCTTTCTGTCCTGTCAGGACAAAGCTGGAATAAATCTTATTCAGCAGTGCATCCGTATTCAAGTCACTGGTCTGTCGTGGGTTGATATTCTCCACATCCAGGTCCTTGGTGCACGACGTGAATCCCATTGACAATGCCAAAGCTACGGCAGGGATCAATGTTTTGATACTATTTAATTTCATAATCATTTCCTTGTTTTAGGTTTAGAAATTCAAGTTCAGACCAAGGATTCCGACGAATGGACGTGGATAGATGTTGCCATCATAGCCACCATCGATTTCGGGATCGATACCCTTGTATTTCGTAATCGTAAGAACGTTCTGAGCTGTTGCATACACACGACCAGTGAGTGGCAGTGAGAAGAACTTCTTGAACGAATAGCCAAGAGTAATGTTATCCAATTTGATGAAAGAGGCATTCTGGATAAAGTAGTCGCTCAACGACTCACGTGCGACCAAAGAATACCACTGCTTGGGAACGACATCCACCAGGACGTTGTGCCAAGTACTGCCATTATAAACCTGTGTGATGTTCAGGTTGGAGCCTGTTCCTGCCTGGACGGCGTTATACACATAGTTGTTGATGCTGGCACGAGCAGAGAAGCTGAAGTCCCAGTTCTTGTAAATGAGCTTAGAGGTAAAGCCCATGGTCACATCGGGAGTACTCTTCTTGTAGAAATAGCGGTCATCCTCATCAATGATTCCATTACCGTTACGGTCTACAAACTGACCGTTAATTGGCTGTCCGTTCACATCATATACCTGCTGATAGGTATAAAACGCCTCTACAGGATGACCCACCATCCATGCCTTGATACCATTGGTGGTACCGTCACCGGCAGCGTAGCCTCCATGCAGGATCTTATAATTAGGATTGTTGGCTTTGGTCAATTCGTCAATCTTACTCTTGTTCCAAGTAAAGTTATAGCCCAATGTCCACTGCCAGTCTTTGCTTTGGATAGCACGCCAGTTCAGTGACAGCTCAATACCGGTATTATGCAAGGCTCCGATATTGCTGACCACCTTATTGGCGAAGTTAGTTCCTACAGGAATGACGACGTCGTTGATCAGGTCGGTCGTCTTACGATAGTACCAGTCGATGTTAGCTGTCAAGCGGTCGTTCAGGATACCAAAGTCGATACCAACGTTCCATGTGGTAGTCTTCTCCCAAGTCAGATTGGCGTTATAAGCGTCTGGGCGATAGGTAATGCCTTCGCCAAACAGCATATAATAGGCGCCCTGCGTGTTAGGCAGGTAAGTTGGAATATAAGTATAGTCACCAATACCCTCCTGCTGACCGGTCTTACCCCAGCCTAAGCGGAGCTTCAGGTCTGACAGCCAGTTGGCTTTCTTCAGGAACGGCTCTTCGTTGATTTTCCATGCAAGGGCGAGAGAGGGGAACACACCCCAGCGCTGATCCTTAGAGAAACGGGAAGAACCGTCATCACGCAACGTGAAGGTGAGCATATAGCGGTCCATCAGGGTGTAGTTCAGACGACCGAAGAAGGATACGAGGTAGTTCTCGCTCTCATAAGGCAATGTCTCGGAGGGCAGATATTGCTCGCCTGGGTGCTCTGTATTCGTCAGAGGATAGTAACCGGTATCGAACGAATCATACTTCTGGTGGAAGTGCTGCCACTCATAACCTGCCATGACATCCAAGTGATGGACTTTGGCAAAGTCTTTCATATACTGTGCATAGAGGTTGAACGAGAGGTTGTACGTATCACGCTTGCCCCAACCTGTTCTACCATAATAGTAAGTTCCAGTACTATAAGAATACGGGCTGTTGGTAAAGTTGGTATTACCCCTGCTCACATCAGCACCCATATTCATGTGAAGATGCAAGTCCTCGAAACCGTGAATCTTATAGTCAGCCTCAATGTTACCGATGAAAGTCTTGGTCTTACCCTGACTGTCTAGATTGTTTAACTGGGCAACGGGGTTACCCACTGCCGTATTGTTGACACCATTGGTCCACTCTGTATCAGGGCGAACGGTAGGATAGCTCCACTGCCAATAGCCGGCATAATCCTTTGCCTGCTGAGCTGTACTTGCATTAATGGGCTTCGTCGGATCCATGCCCATAGCACTGCCGATGGCGCCCTGATCGGCCCAACGTGTCTTGGAGTACATTCCCTTCGCATTGATGTTGAAGTTCAGATGGTCGTCCAGGAACGAGGGAGAAACATTCACACTGGCAGTATAGCGCTGGTAGTTGCTGGTCTTCAGGATACCGTTCTGGTAAGTATAGCCCAGCGATACGCGGTAAGGCATGTTCTTCAGTCCGCCAGTCAGCGTAATATTGTGATCGGTGCTGACAGCAGTACGGTAAATCTGATCCTGCCAATCGGTATTAGCAAACAAATGGTTACCTGCTTCGTCATAGTAGCCTAAGTTGGCATACTCCGGACTTGCAAGCCATTCCTCATCAGTGGTATAGCCCTTATAACGCTGTGACAGTCCTTTTGCAAAATCAATAAACTGGTCTGCATTCATGACGTCAAGGGTATTCTTTACCGTACTCACTGACACATTACCATTGTAAGAAATCTGAGGACGAGCACCCTTACGTCCCTTCTTGGTAGTGATGATGATCACGCCGTTAGAAGCGCGACTACCATAGATGGCAGTAGCGGAAGCATCTTTCAAGACTGTGAAACTCTCGATATCATTCGGGTTGACCATGGAGAGTGCATTGTCAGAACCGGAGGCTCCATAGCTATCCATAGCAAGACCGTCAATCACAATCAGAGGATCGTTAGAGGCATTCAGCGACGAGCCACCACGGATACGGATGGTAGCACCTGCACCAGGAGCACCACCACTGTTCGTGATATTCACACCGGCAACCTTACCCTGCAACATGTCCTGTGCAGAAGTCTGAAGACCGTGGTTCATCTCATCAGGTTTCAGAGCCGTTACAGAACCGGTCAGGTCATTCTTCTTGGCACGACCGTAACCGATGACAACCACGTTGTCGAGGACAGCGGCATCCTCCTGAAGAGTAATCTCGAGATTAGCAGCTGCCTTCACGGTCTGGGTCTGATAGCCCACGTACGACACGCTAATGTCAGCACCTTGGTTAGCCTTCAAGGCGAAATTACCGTCGAAGTCAGATACCGTAGCAGTCTGTGTTCCTACTACACGTACCGTCGCACCGATAATCGGTTCGCCTTGAGCATCCTTAACATGACCTTTGACATCAATCTGTGCAAAGGCTCCCACCGAAAGAAAGAGTCCTAGCATCAGGACCAGCATCCTTAACGGAGTTGTAATGTTTACCTGCTTCATTTTTAATTCTTTAAGTTAATATGTTGTTTTAAGTTTTATAAAATAAAATTCTCTCGAATCTCGTTGCAAAGATAGAATTTGTTTGCATTCGTTCATACTTTTTTTGAGTTAAATTCGTTATGTAAGAAATGCAAACGTTTGCACGTTGGGCACTCTATAAAATAAATAAGGTAGAAAACACCGAAAGAAACTTTTCTATACCTTTGCATCGTGAAACTAAAAACCAGGAAATGGAAGAGCATACTCCCTTGACGATGAAAGACATTGCCCGCGAATTGGGTATCAGCGTGGCAACCGTCTCACGAGCCTTGAAAGACTCGCCCCGTATCTCTGCGGAGCGACGTGCCGCCATTCAGCAATATGCTCGTGAACATAATTTCACCCCAAACGTAATTGCAGAGTCACTGCGCCATTCTAAAGTACAGCCCATCAAAGTCATCGGGGTCATCATCCCGGAGTTCACTCACTTCTACTTCTCGTCCATCCTCTCCGGCATCGAAGAAGAGGCCTCCGCACACGGCTACCGTATCATAGTAGCGCAAAGTAACGAGCAATACGAAAAGGAGGTCAGAATCTGCCAATGGTTCTATGAGAACAAGGTGTGCGGTATCATTGTCTCCCAAGCAAAGGACACTCAGAAGTATGACCATTTCCAACGGTTAATCGATGCTGGCGTACCACTGGTCTTTTACGACCGTATCTGCACAGGCGTCAACGCCAGCCGTGTGGTGGTCGATGACTATATGGGAGCCTATAATGCCGTATCGCACCTGATAGAGACTGGCTGTAACCGTATTGCGTTCTATGGCTCTTCAATGACATTGGAAATCTCCAAGAACCGCTACAACGGTTATAAGGATGCCTTGTTGAAACACGGCATTCAGCCCGATCCGGAACTAATGCGTTTCTGTGACAACCGGACAGATGCTGAAGCGATTACCCCGGAGATTCTCCAAAGTTCCGCCCCCCCCAACGGATTCTTTGCCGTCAACGACGATACGGCAATAGGAATTCTCTATACCGCCAAACGCATGGGCTTCAAAGTTCCGGACGACATCTCCATCTGCGGTTTCACCAACGGTCAGCGTGCCGTTGCCTGTGACCCCATGCTGACTACGGTAGAGCAACGGGGTGTGAAAGTCGGTGAAGAGGCTGCCGACATCCTCATCGGTCATGTGGAAGGCACCATCCCCCGTGACAAGATGGAGCGCCGCATCGTGCGTACCCGCCTAATTATCAGAGGAACAACAAAATAAAAAGCTATGAAACAAAAACCAAATTTATCGTTTTGGAGTTTATGGAACCTAAGTTTCGGATTCTTCGGAGTACAGATTGCCTATGCCCTCCAGAGTGCCAATATCTCACGCATCTTCGCCACTTTAGGCGCCGATCCGCATAACCTGAGTTATTTCTGGATACTGCCCCCATTGATGGGAATCCTGGTGCAACCGATTGTAGGTTCATTAAGTGACAAGACATGGACCCGTTTCGGACGACGTATACCTTATTTGTTTATAGGAGCCACCGTAGCCGTCCTGGTGATGTGCCTGTTACCCAATGCCGGTTCCCTGGGATTGGCAGTCAGTGCAGCGATGATGTTCGGACTCATCGCTCTGATGTTCCTCGACACCAGTATCAATATGGCGATGCAGCCTTTCAAGATGCTGGTAGGTGACATGGTCAACGAGCAGCAGAAGGCTAAGGCATACAGTATCCAGTCGTTTCTCTGCAATGCAGGCAGTGTGGCAGGCTATCTCTTCCCATTTATCTTCACCTTCATCGGCATCAGCAATGTCGCTGAAAAGGGTGTAGTACCAGACAGCGTCATCTGGTCGTTCTATATCGGTGCCGCCATTCTGATTCTGTGTGTCATCTATACGACCTCGAAGGTGAAAGAGTGGAATCCGCAGGAGTATGCGGAGTATAATGGAGTGAATGGGCAGGATGGGATGAACGAGCAGGATGAGCCATCCGGCAACTGGTTCACCTTGCTGCGAAAAGCACCCTCTACTTTCTGGAAGGTAGGATTGGTACAGTTCTTCTGCTGGGCGGCCTTCCTCTATATGTGGAACTACTCGACAGGCGCCATTGCTGAAACCGTATGGAATTCGACCGATCCTGCCAGTGCCGATTTCCAGGCAGCAGGCAACTGGGTGGGTGTGCTCTTTGCTGTACAGGCTATCGGCTCTGTCATCTGGGCTACCGTACTACCCCAGTTCAAGAATACCAAGGCTGCCTATGCCGTCAGCCTCATCATCGGAAGTATCGGTTTCGCCCTCGTTCCGTTTATACATGACGCCTATCTGCAGTTCATCCCCTTCCTGTTAATCGGATGTGCCTGGGCTGCCATGCTTGCCATGCCGTTCACCTTCGTTACCAATGCCCTGCAAGGTTACGGACACATGGGTGCCTATCTGGGCTTGTTCAACGGAACCATCTGTATTCCCCAGATTATCGCCGCTCTCTGCGGAGGTATCGTCCTCTCTCTGGTTGGTAGCCACCAGTCCACCATGATGATGGTGTCGGGTGTGCTTCTAATCGTCGGAGCTGCCTGCGTCACAATCATCAGGCAGAAGTAGATGCAAACGTTTGCATTCCATAACTAAAGAAACTCTCCCCATTTGGTTCAACCGAATGGGGATTTTTTGTACTTTTGTCAGTAGAAACTATAAATACACGCTTATGAAACTATTATTTAACATTGAATACCAGACTACTTTCGGAGAGAGTCTAGTTCTGAATATTCTGTCTGAGGAAGACGCTACGAAGGTTTCGCAGCATAAGATGAACACTTTAGATGGGATGCACTGGTTTTGCCAATTGACAAAAACCGTCAAGGCCGGAACCTTTATCGATTACTACTACAGTGTCTGCCGTGGGGACGAAGAGACTCGTCATGAATGGTTGGTAGAGCCTCACCGAATGGAGTTTACGGCACAAAAGACTACCCGTTATACGGCATACGACCACTGGATTGACATCCCCGAGGATGCCTATATGTATTCTTCCGCCTTCACCGACTGTATCATGGCTTGCCAGCGAGAGCCAAGCATGCCAACGGAGTTCCAACGAACGGTGCGACTGAAGGTTCGTGCACCACAACTCCGCATCGGTCAGCAACTAGGTCTCGTGGGTGCCTGTGGAGCCCTCGGCAACTGGGATGCCAATAAGGCCTTGCCCATGTTCGAACATGAGTATCATGAATGGGTCATCAGTCTTGATGTTTCCACACTACCACAGACCATTGAATTTAAGTTTGTCATGCTGGGCATCGACCATCCTCTCTGGGAGCAAGGCGCTAACCGTACGGTTTCGCTCACTACAATAGAAACAAATGAGATGGTCATCTATGAACTCTCACAATCCAATTTCGCCGTCTATCCTTGGAAAGGTGCCGGAACAGTCATTCCCATATTCTCTTTAAGAAGTAATGGAAGTTTCGGCGTTGGCGATTTTGGCGACCTGAAAATGATGATCGACTGGGCGGATAAAACCAATCAACGAGTCATTCAAGTATTGCCCATCAATGATACCAATATGACGGGTACCTGGCAGGACAGCTATCCTTATAACAGTATCAGTATCTATGCCCTGCATCCGCAGTATACGGACTTCCGCCAGTTACCTGAGATAAAAGATAAGGAGACAAGAGATAAGTTTGAGGCATTACGTCAGGAGCTGAATGCCCTGTCGCAGATCGATTACGAACGGATGTTCTCCGCCAAGATGGACTATCTGCATGAGTTATTCAACCAGGAATGGAAGCGCGTAAAGGCTACCAAGGACTATAAGCAGTTCTTTGAAGACAATAAGGAATGGCTCGTGCCTTATGCTCAGTTCTGCGTCAACCGCGACAAATATGGCACCGCCGAGTTCTCGAAATGGCCCAAAGAAGCCAACAGCCAACAACCAAAGACTAACAGCCAACTTGACTTCTGGTATTTTGTCCAATATAACCTCGACCAGCAGATGCATGCTGCCCACGACTATGCCCGTCAGCACCGGATCATCCTTAAGGGCGATATCCCCATCGGTATCAGCCGTGACGGTGTAGAGGCATGGGTAGAGCCTAAGTACTTCAACCTCAACGGACAGGCCGGTGCGCCACCCGATCCGTTCTCTGCCGACGGACAGAATTGGGGCTTCCCCACCTATAACTGGGACGAGATGCTAAAGGATGGCTGCGCCTGGTGGGTACGCCGCTTCCGCAAAATGGCACAGTTCTTCGATGCCTACCGCATCGACCATGTGTTAGGTTTCTTCCGTATCTGGGAGATTCCTGTACCTGAGAAATCGGGACTGATGGGACAGTTTGCCCCTGCTCTGGGCATGAGCAAGGAAGAGATAGCCGCGTATGGTGTGAACTTCAACGACGGACTCTTCTTGGTCGACCATAAGCGCAACGACCGCTGGCATCCCCGTATTGCCGTACAGTTCCAACAGGCCTACGAGCAGTTAGACGAGGAACAGAAATACAACTTCAACCGCCTGTATAATGACTATTTCTATCGCCGCAACAACCAATTCTGGTATCAGGAGGCAATGAAGAAACTGCCCCGTCTGACACAGGCTACCCGTATGTTGGTATGTGCAGAGGACTTAGGTATGGTACCCGACTGTGTACCCTGGGTGATGAACGAACTGCGCATCCTCTCCCTCGAAATCCAGTCAATGCCGAAAAACGATAAAGTACGCTTCGGTCATCTGTCACAAAATCCCTATCTTTCTGTATGCACCATCTCCACCCATGACATGCCGACGCTCCGTCAGTGGTGGGACGAGGACGAGGAACGCACGCAGGACTATTACAACACGATGCTCTACCGAGGTGATAAGGCTCCGCACCCACTGCCCGGCTGGCTGGCCAAGGACATCGTGAGCCGTCACCTGACCTCACCGTCCATGCTCTGTCTGCTGTCCCTGCAGGACTGGCTCTCCATCAACGAAAAACTACGTCTGCCCGACCAGAATGCAGAGCGTATCAACATCCCTGCCAACCCGCGTCACTACTGGCGTTACCGTATGCATCTGACCATCGAGCAGTTGCTGAAAGCAGACGACTTTAACGAGGAAATCAAGACGTTAATCACACAAAGTGGAAGAAAATAAAGATGAAAAGAACTAAACTATTACTGGCTATCTTGCTGTGTACTTTGACGACGACAGCAACAGAAGTGAAGTCGCCCAACGGCAATATCGTTGTGACCTTCGACGTGAAAGACGGTGTCCCCGTCTATAGTATGACCTACAAGGGAAAGGAGGTCATCAAGCCTTCCCGTTTGGGACTGGAACTGGCAAAGGACAAGCATGCCTCCATGGGCATGAACGAGACCGACTTGATGGACGGCTTCACGATTAAGAACGAACAGACAAGTTCGTTCGATGAAACTTGGCAACCCGTATGGGGCGAGACCAAGGACATCCGTAACCACTATGTCGAGTATGCTGCGACCCTGTCGCAGCAATGGGAGACCAGTGAAGTCACCGCTGCAAAGAACGAACGCGGACGAGCCTTCTACCCCCATGAGCGGCAAATCATTATCCGTTTCCGGGTCTATGACGACGGTATCGGATTCCGTTACGAGTTTCCCCAACAGAAAGAACTAAACTATTTCCTCATCAAAGAGGAACATACCGAGTTTGCAATGGCAGGCGACCATATGGCCTGGTGGCTGCCGGGTGACTACGACACCCAAGAGCAGGAGACCCAGCAGACCCGCCTATCGGAAATCCGAGATCGGATGAAGAAGGCTGTTAACTGGGGTAACTCGTCGGTAGCCGTCTTCTCGGAAACGGGTGTGCAGACCTCACTGCAGATGAAGAGCGATGACGGACTGTATATCAACATCCACGAGGCGGCCTGTCTGGACTATGCCACCATGCATCTCGAACTGGTCGATGCTAAGACAAAGCACCTCACCACCCAACTTGGTGGGGGCAGCAATGCCTACACGCCAAATCCTACCGCTTCTGCATATCCGCTACCACAACCTCTTACTTTCGTAAGTCATCTGACCCCCGATGCTACGGGTCTGAAAGGCTGTATGCAGACGCCCTGCACCACCCCATGGCGTACGGTGATGGTCTCTGATGATGCCCGTGATATGCTGTCCAACAACCTCATCCTAAACCTGAACGAGCCTTGCAAAATTGAGGACACGTCATGGATTCACCCCACAAAGTACTGCGGTGTCTGGTGGGAAATGATTGTGGGACGCGGCAACTGGCATTACACCAACGACTTCCCCAGCATCCAACTGGATAAGATTGACTGGAGCAAGGTAAAGCCCAATGGAACTCACTGCGCCAATAACGAGACGGTGAAGCGCTACATCGACTTTGCTGCCAAGAACGGACTCGACGAGGTGTTGGTGGAAGGCTGGAACGTCGGATGGGAAGACTGGGCGAATATGTGGAAACGTGACGTTTTCGACTTCGTGACACCCTACCCTGACTTCGACATCAAGATGCTCAACGACTATGCCCATGCCAAAGGCGTAAAAATCCTGATGCACCACGAGACCTCTTCTTCGACGCAGAACTACGAGCGACATATCAAGGAGGCGTATGACCTGATGAACAAATACGGCTACGATGCCGTGAAGACAGGTTATGTGGGTGACATCATCCCCCGTGGCGACCACCACTATTCACAGTCGATGAACAACCACTACCTCTACGTCATCCAGGAGGCTGCCAAGCACCATATCATGGTCAACGCCCACGAGGCCACCCGTCCTACGGGTATCTGTCGAACCTATCCTAATCTAGTAGGTAACGAGTCAGCCCGTGGCACAGAATATGAGGCCTTCGGCGGTAATCGGCCTGACCATACCTGTATTCTGCCTTTCACCCGTCTGCAAGGTGGCCCAATGGACTATACCCCTGGTATCTTCGAGACTCAGCTCTCCACATGGAGCAAAAATACGTCATGGGTACGCTCTACCCTCGCCGGACAACTCGCCCTCTACGTGACGATGTACTCGCCCTTGCAGATGACTGCCGACCTGCCCGAGAACTACGAGCGCTTCGACGATGCCTTCCAGTTTATCCGTGATGTCGCCTGCGACTGGGACGACAGCAAATACCTGGAAGCAGAGCCTGCCGACTATATCACCGTCGCCCGTAAGGCGAAAGGTACCGACAACTGGTTTATTGGTGGCAAGTGTGACGAGAACGGCCATCAGAGTGTCATCAGACTCGACTTCCTCGACAAGGATAAGAAATACAACTGCACCATCTATGCCGATGCCAAGGATGCTCATTACGAGAAGAACCCCAAGGCGTATGTCATTACCAAGAAAGTGGTGAAGGCTGGCGATGTCCTCAAACTGACAGAGGCTGCAGGTGGTGGATTTGCGGTGTCGCTGATGGCGAAATAAGGAGTTATGGAGTGAAAGAGTTATGGAGTTATGAAGAATCTATTAATCCCATTCCTGTTCATGGCAGCGACTGCTCAAGCACAAGATTTCGATTTCAAGGAAGTAACATATACTCCAGAGGCAACAACCTTCAAGTTGTTCGCCCCTGACGATGCCGAGTGCTATGTCAAGACAGGCAATCAAAAGATAAAGATGACCAAGGCTGGCAACTGCTTATGGACAGCCACCGTCAAAGGCAACCTAAAAGGGCAGTCCTATGTGTTTGATGCCGGTCATGGCGAGACTCCTGGTGTCTTTGCCAAGGCTGTCGGTGTCAACGGCAAAGAGGGCTATATACTCGACCTGAGCGACACTAATCCCGCAGGATGGGAGAATGACCGCCGGCCAGGATGTAAGTCACCTGCCAATCTGGTCATCTATGAGATGCATCATCGCGACTTCTCCATCGCCCGTCCAAATGCCCAGCACCCCGGTAAGTTCCTTGCACTGACAGAGCCTTGGGCTATCGAGCACTTGAAATCATTGGGTGTGAACGCCATCCATATCCTACCCTCTTACGACTACGGCTCCGTGGATGAGACAAAATTGAATCAGGCCCAGTACAACTGGGGCTACGACCCTGTCAACTATAACGTGCCCGAGGGCAGCTACTCCACCGACCCTTACGATCCCGCCTGCCGCATCCGCGAGTTCAAGCAGATGGTACAGGCCTTGCATAACGCAGGCATCCGCGTCATCCTCGACGTAGTGTATAACCACACCTACGATATCGAGCACTCCAATTTCCAGCGCACCTATCCCGACTACTACTACCGTACAGTGTCCCCTAAGTTAGGGGGCTTAGAATACAGCAACGGCTCTGGCTGCGGCAACGAGACCGCTTCAGAACAGCCGATGATGCGCCGCTTCATGCTGGAGAGCGTCAAGTACTGGATTAACGAATACCATATTGACGGCTTCCGCTTCGACCTGATGGGCTGTCATGACATTGAGACAATGAACGCCATCCGTCAGATGGTGGACGAAATCGACCCCACCATCTTCATCTATGGAGAGGGATGGAGTGCCGGAGCCTGTGCCCTACCCAACGAACAGCTGGGCATGAAGGCGAACATTAGTCGTATGCCTCGCATTGCCGCCTTCTCGGACGAGATCCGTGATGCCCTGCGCGGTCCGTTCTCCGACGACACCAAAGGCGGCTGGCTGGCAGGAGAGCCTAACTGCGAAGAGTCACTGAAATTCGGCATCGCCGGTGCCATCCAACATCCACAGGTCGACATGACAAAGGTTAACTACTCGAAAGTCCCTTGGGCTATCGAACCGACCCAAATGATCAGTTACGTAAGTTGTCACGACGACATGTGTCTCGTTGACCGTCTCCTTGCCTCCATCCCAGGGGTAGGTGGGGACGAACTCATCCGCCTCGACCTCCTCGCCCAGACAGCCGTCTTCACCTCTCAAGGCGTTCCTTTCATGCTCAGCGGTGAAGAACTTTTGCGTGACAAGAAGGGAGTACATAACAGTTATGAGTCGCCTGACAACATCAACCGCCTCGATTGGTCGAACCTCCAGAAATATCCCGAGGTTTTCGAGTATTACAAACAGCTCATTGCCCTGCGTCAGCACCATCCCGCCTTCCGACTAGGTCGTGCCGACTTAGTATGCAAGCATTTGGAGTTCCTGAAGGCACCCCGTCAGGTCGTCGCCTTCCGACTGAAAGACCTTACAGGCATTGACACGTGGCAGGATATTATCGTCATCCTGAATGTCTCTAAGAAGCCCCAACGCATGACCATCCCCAAAGGCAAATACACGATCGTCTGCCAAGATGGGAAAATCGATGAACAGGGTTTAGGAACCATCAACGGGAAGACGCTTTCAATCTCCCCCCAATCCGCCGTAATCTTATATCATTAATCGACAAATCAAAAAGCCCGGATCTTCTCAGACCCGGGCTTCGCACAATGTAAAGTTCTAAAAATTACCCAATGGGTAATGCCTTATTTACCAGCAAGGCCGTCTGCAAATCCTGCATAGGCATGCGTGCGGTTGTAATTCTTATCCCAGAGACCATACAGCTGCTGGTGTGTCCAGCTCACGTCTGGAGCAGCATCGATGGCTGTCCAGATACAGAAGCCATACTGCTGGGCAGCAGGTATGATAGTGACGTACTGTGTAATCAGCCACTTGTAGAAAGCAGCCACCTTACGCAGCTGAGCGTCAGTCATATTCTCTACTGCTATGTTGTTGCCTTGCTCATCGGCAAATGCAATATCCAGCTCACTGACACGTACCAGCTTACCAGAAGCAGCTAACAGCTTGAACATCTCAGTGATGTGCTTCTCCTTGCTTGCCTGAATATCAGGATTACTCTGGTACGTCAAGTGCATCTGGGTGCCGATACCATCAATCTTGGTAACACCGTCAGCCTCCCAACGTTTGATCCAGGCAACGAGACTCTTCAACTTAGCGTTGTTGTCCCAGTCGCTCTCAAGGTTGTAGTCGTTGACGAACAGCTTAAGATCCTCTGGACCATACTCACGAGCCTTGGCTACAACGGTACGAACATAGTCGATATCACCGAGGTAATCCTGCCAGTAGAAATCAGAAGGCTTAGTTCCGTCAGGATCATGCTGCAGGGCATATACACCCTCAGAATCAGGATCACCGCCAGAGATAGCCTCATTAACGACATCCCAAGCCTTAACTCTGCCAGCGCAGGCTTCCATCATGCCGCTGACCCACTTATCCATAGCACCAGTCAGCACTTCCTTCTTCTCCTCAGGAGTCAATGGAATAGTATTCATACTTACCAATTCACAAACAGAAACATTCTTCACCGTATAGGTTCCCACATAGTCACCTGATTGCAAAAGGATATGAACACCTGTTGCGTCACCAACAGGAGTAAATGAGATATCCACCGTCTTTTCGTTGTCATCAAAACTTATGGAACCTGTCTTGATATCATTTCCCCATGCTCCAATCACATAGTGTAGATTATTATTGTTAGGGCTTCCCTTCAACGTAACATGCATCACATACTTCGTATCACCCTTTACGGAGATGCCGTCACCGACCATATACTGCAACTCCCAGAAACCAGAAGTTGTTCCTGACGTTGTAATGGTCAGACCGTTAGAATCTACTGAAGGACCACTGGTGACGGCTGCTGGGAATTGTCCCCACATAGAATAGCTTCCAGCTTTTGTCCAGTCTTGTGAATAGATTTCCTGTTCTACCTCAACTGCAGGTGTCTCCAAAGATATCAGCTCTACCTTTCGAACAGTATAGGTACCTGCAAAATCGCCTGACTGCAACATGGCGTGTACACCATCTAAATCAGCATCAGGTGTGAACTTAATATCCGTTGTTTCCCACTCAGTAGTAAAAGGTATAGAGCCTGTCTTCAGATCAGTACCCCAAGGACCTACAACAAAGTGAGCACTGCCCGCTGTAGCACCTTTCATCTCAACACGCAAGATGTATTCCTGATTGGCTTTCAATGTCATGTGATCAGCAATAAAATACTGCACGGTCCAGAACTCTGCAACAGTACCAGTAGTGGTCAGCGAAAGGCCGTTGCCATCAACAACAGGACCTGATGTAATCTGGCTATTGAACTGTCCCCACATGGTATAGGAGCCTGCAGTAGTCCAATCCTGCGTATACTGAACATTTTCAATTTTTTGGTCAGGATCGACATCCAGCTCCTTGTCCTTAATCAAGCTCTTCAGCCACTTCACGGGTTGCTGTGAATGCCAGGCAAGGGTATGACCATAGACATTCATACCATTCTCTTCGGCATTCATCAGGAATGTTTCAACGGTACCAAAGTCCATACCACCATTATCGTTCACAATAGAGGCCATCTTCATCTCGTTACCGGCAACAATCTCATCGAAGTTGGCGTTGGCAAGACGAGTCCACATACCATTGGCATTGTAATCGGTAGCAGCAAGTGCCATGCCCAACTTGAAGTCGGGCGACACTTTGCTGTTTTCACTCTTATATTCTTTCAATGCATCATAGTCAGCGAGATACTCCATACCCTCAATAGAGGCTGGCTTCTCAAAGGCATACTCCAGCGGATCCATGTCGGCACACGAAGTGAGCACCGCTGCAGCCAGAAGCATTGTACCTAAAAACTTATTTGTATGTTTCATTTTTTAATCGGTTTAAATCTGAAACTTGAATTACTTTTCCTCAATCTTGAACCATTCAGCCTTCACACCACGGTCACGAACGACGAGGGTGTCCTTGGTGGCACGGGTGATTCCATCATACTGAAGAGTGTAGTCCAGATAAAGGACATCACGGTCCTTGTTACCCCAGCTGTTCTTGTCGCCTTTGGCAACGAACTTACCGCTACCGTTCACCGTAAACACGGTGGGGTCAGGAGAAGACAACGTACAATTACCTTCTGCGTCAAAGCTGAGCTGGATATTGCACGTCAGGTTATTACCAGCCTGATCCTTCACTGTATGAGCCCACTGTACAGCATTCTTGCCCTTTGTAGTGAACTGATTCTGCAGCACCTCATCCTTCTCGACAAACTCTGCATGACGCTTCTCGATGCCGATCTTAGCACCAGAATAGGAATCTACACCACGGCGCAAGTAGTTAGACTGGTACTTGCTGATGTACCTCACTGCATAGAGGGTATAGTTCTTAGGCTGTACTGACCAGTTGGAAGCGAACTGAAGAACAGGTTGAGCAATGCCGTCCTGAGGCGTTCCGCTAAGGATACTGTCAGCATTCTCCACTTGCGTCATCTTCACGGGAACTACGTAGTTAACCTCAGTTGCCAAGGGATCATTGAAGAAGGCATCCTCCAGATGAATCTTCACGCCACCCAGCACCTGACCGCTCTTAATCACGATCCGAGGATCACCGACGATGGTGTAATAGTTGGCTGGCATGGGAACCACATCACCACCACCAGCGAACTGGATACCATTACAGAGTGAGTTGTCGAAACTCAGATCGATAATCACGTCCTTGGTATTCTCATAGACACCGCCAATCGTTGCCATAATCTGGAAGTTTTGCTCGTTGTCCATCGAGTTGTCAGTAGTCAGATCCTCACCAAAAGTGATGGTACGGATCGGGCTCTGATAAGCAAAGTACACTGCTGTGTTCTTGTCTGAGTTTGGATTATCGTAGTCGGGGAAACTCCAATCTCCATTCTTACAGGCTGTCAGAAAGAACACCGCCAGCAGCATATTGGTTATATACAATATTTTCTTGTTCATAGCTTTTAGAATTTTACAATGTTAGTTATTTCTGTCTTCCCAACCATTATTCTGCTTGAGTTCAGAGAATTTGAGCAGTTCGCTGTAAGGAATGGGGCCATAGTACATATAGTCCTGATACTTACGTTCCTCAACATCGAATACCGTATAGTGGTTGTTGGAAATACGCATACCCTTGGCTTTTTCATTCAGTTTTGTGACATCAAGCTTCCAGCGACGGAGGTCCCAGAAACGGAAACCCTCGAAGCAGAGCTCGATACGACGCTCGTTGCGGATGAGTTCACGCATCAGGCTCTTATCACCCTTACACTTCTCCAGATAGGTATCAGAGCCATAAGCACCTTTACCTGCACCGGCACGCTGGCGGATAGCCTTAATGACGTCATAGGCAGAGAAACCGTTAGAACCGGTACCTGTGGGACCCCAAGCCTCATTGGCTGCTTCCGCATAGCCGAGGAAGAACTCCGTATAACGCATCCAAGGCTTCACATGCACCTGTCCTGTAGCATTGCTAGGATTACAAATCACATCCTCTACCAAGAGCTTTCTCATATAATAGCCTGTACGGGTAGAACGTCCGTCAAAATGGTTGAGGGCATCGTCGGTGGTACCGTCCTCAGCAGTGATAATGGTCTGTCCGCTCACCTTTGAACCGTTGGTAACGACATAAAGGGCAAGACGCGGATCACGGTTCTCATATGGATTCTGTGGGTCATAGTCAGCAGACTCACTGATCGGTGTACCATCTGCCATCGGGAAGGCATCCACAAAGTTCTGAGAGGGGTTCACGCGTCCATTTCCATATAATGTCGGTGGGAAGTTCTGCTTCTCAATGCAACCGCCATCGCTGGTGGCATCATCACCACCCTTGTTGGAACGCCACAGGATTTCGGGAGAATTGTATCCTGCCTCCCATTTCTCCATGGCCTTATATTCTGTGTACCAATGATGACCATCGGGGTCCATCTGGGCGATAGGATTGGAGCCAAGACCTTTCAGCACCTCTGCCATACGGTTGGCAGCGTCGTCCCATGTCACGCCAGAACCCTGGTTGTAAGCGGGGCTGGCAGCCAGCAAGGCAGCCTGGGCACGTACAGCCCTGGCAACACGGGCACTCATACGGTTCTTGGCATGGTCGCCAAAGACACGCGAATATGTAGTGGCTGTGGCACCTACTGCAACATATTTGGCAGGAACAGCACTGTTGTCAGAAATATCACCATAATCCTCTGGCAGATACTTGATGGCCTGTTCCACGTCGGAATTCAGTTGTGCAAGACACTCTGCAAATGTGTTACGGGGTTTGTTAAAATCAGAAGCCACTGTCTCCGACTCCGTCAGGATGGGGATACCCAACAACTGATCGCCTGCCCATCCGGCATGAGCCATCAACAAGTGATACATATAGAAGGCACGCATACCATATGCCTCACCCAGGAAGCGCTCCTTGTAAAGTTCTGCGGCAACAGGCTCGTTTGCCCATTCTACATTGGGTGCCAGTTCAATCATCTGGTTGATATACTGCCATGAACCACGCAGGTAGCGCCAGTTTTCCATCGGGTTGTTGTCAGCACGCCAGGAACCCAAAGCCATACGGCGGTACTGGTTGTTCACGTCGTTGATAACCGCATCGTCGGTTGCCACCTCCGTCCATTTCCACCATTGGTCAGCATTCTGTCCTAAGGGGTTACTGATATAGGCATGTCCCAACAGACCGACAGCCCACTGAGGCATATCCTCCAACTGACTCATATCCTTATGGTTCTCGACAGCTGGACTGAACGCGTCATCGCAGCTGACCAGAGAGGCCATCATCGGAGCTATGATTGTAAGTATTGCTACTTTTCTAAATTTTTTCATATCTTTATTCTGTTTTAGAATTACATTGTTTAGAACGAAGCTTTGAAGCCAATGCTGTAGTAGCGTGTCTGAGGTGCACTGCCGACATTCATCTCCAGCAGTTTGCGCTCCTTGGCAATGGTCAGCAGGCTGTTGCCGGCGATATAGACATCCAGACCCTTCACAAACTTGGCGAATGTATTGGCAAATACACTCTCCGGGAAGCTGTAGGTCAGCTGTACCTTACGGAGTGTGAAACGACTGTTGCTGTACATCCAGAAGTCTGAATAACGGAAGTTGTTGTCACCATTGGAAGTGGTCAGACGAGGATAAGCTGCATTAGGATTAGCCAGATAGATATTTCCTAACTCATCAACTACTTGCTGAGCAGTTTCACGGGCAATCTCAGAGTACTTACCGGTACCGCGCATCCAGAAGTAAGTGTTGTCCTTCATGCCATGACCACCCAGATAGAGGTTACCCATAGTGAAGAAGGTGAAGTTCTTCCATTTGAGGGTGAGGTTGATACCGCCCATGAAGGGAGAGTCCCAACGACCGAGGAATACCTCATCGTTGCTGTCGATCTTACCGTCGTTGTTCTGGTCAACGTAGCGGATATCACCGACCTTAACTTCACCGAAGGTCTGTGAAGGAGCCTCGTCAATCTCAGCCTGAGACTGGAAAAGACCCATGCTCTGCAAACCCCAGTAGCCGTTAAGCGCCTGACCCATACGGCTCTGATAAGCATACTCGTAGTTCTCATCACGCTTGTCGGCTGTGCTCTTGTACCACATACCGCTGAAACCTAACTTCATGTCCACCTGACCGATTTTCTTGTTAAAGTAAACGCTGAAGTCGATACCAGTGCGCTTATCGGCATTGAAGTTGACATAAGGAATGATAGAGGAGCTGGGATAGCCCTGCTGAACGAAGTAGCTCGGGTAGAGCGTCTCAACACGTGCCAGACCACCGTCCATCTTATTGGTAAAGAAGTTGAAGTCGAAGGTAATCATCTTGTTCCACAAAGAACCGCGAAGACCGATATTGAACTCCTTACGCTTTACATAGGTCATATCGAAGTTATCACCACGCTGGAACTCCGTAGCAGCCATACCTCCGTTATCAGCCCATTGGTACCAACCACCAGACTGCATCACGGACTTATAGAGATAATAGCCACCATAATAGCGCTCATCAGAGCCAACGTTTCCGGTAGCGATATCCAGATCCTGGTTGATGACGCTATACGAAGCGGTCAGCATCAGGTCATCTACGAAAGTATCCTTCAGGATGTCCTTGGTAGGACGCCATCCTAACGTGAAGGATGGTGAGAAAGCGGTGCGGTTGCCCTCCGGCATCTTGGTAGAATAAGGAATGGCGGCACTGAAGTCAAAGTAATAGGTGTGGTCGTAGTTGTAAGACAACTGCAAGCCAAGGTTCACATTGGTAGCACGGTGGTACTGACCATTGTGCTGGGTCTGCCAGAGATTAGCAAGGAACATACCGAACACATTATGCTTTTCAGCGAAGGTGCGGGCATAGTCGAACTGACCGGATAAATTATAGGTATAACGATAGGCAGAGTTGCTGATATTCTCGTCACCCGTCTTATGGTCATTGTTATACTGGACGAGACCGCTCAACTGGTCATAACCTGCTGCATCATTCCACTTATTCTCCTCTACAGAGAAAGTGGCATACTGGTTGTTGTAGCCCTGGTTGTAGGTAGAGGCATAGTCAATACCATACTTGAGACGGAACATCAGGCCCTTCACCAGAGAGTTCAGATTAACGTCAAACTCCGTATTGAACTGGAACTGACGGCTTACATACTTGTTGTCACCGGCTGCAAAGGCGTCGGCATAGGGATTGGTCATATTGGCCTGAGTACCTCCAAAGAACATATCGCCCTGCAAGTAGTCACTATTACGGACCATGTCCAAAGAAGCCTTGTCAGCAGGATCAATATAGCTGATAGGTACCAACGGAGACACCAGATGCGGACGCAGGGAGGCCGACTGTGCCCACCAGTCTGTACGGGCAGTGAAAGCATCGTAGAAGGTTACATTGGCATCTGCCTTGAAAGACAGCACCTTGTTGAGTTCTACGTCAATGTTACCACGAACGAAGAAACGACTGGTGTAGTTGTCTTTCGCATTACCCACCTTCAGGGCGGAAGACTCCCGATAGTAACCTACCGTCGTGTAATACTTCATACGGTTGCTGCCACCGGTCACCTCCATAATACCCTCGTAGCGGGTATATGCCTTCCTCAGATAGTCCTCAGAGAGCATATTGAAATTTGGATAGCGATAGGGGTTCTCACCGGAAGCAAAATGGTAGATGTCCTCATCCGAATAGGCAGGAGTCAAGCCGTCATTGAAACGGGCTTGGTTATAGTAACTCATATACTCGGCTGATCCGAGGTACTTGGGATACTCTTTGGGAACATAGAGTCCGCCATTGGCATGGACTTTGATACGCAGGTCACCCTCCTTACCACGCTTGGTGGTAATCATGATGACACCCTTAGCGGCACGAGGACCGTAGAGAATCACGGCCTGAGCACCCTTTAACAGGGTAATCTGGTCAATCTCGGTCGGGAGCACGTTATTGGCGTCACGTACCATTCCATCGACAACGGTCAGGTATTCATCATTACCCCAGATGTTGCCGTTGAAACCGCCGACCACATTGTCAACAAACGTCAGGCTATAGCTGTCAAATGCCTTATCTGACAGTTCCTTCATGTCGATGACAGATACGCCACCCAACAAGTCCTGTTGGTCTACTGAGCGGAATGCCACATTGACAGGTGCGGCATCTGCCTCTGTCTCTGTCTCCGTCTGTGCTAAAACAGGCGTGACTGTCGACAAAGCCATGATCGCTGACATATATAATATCTTATGTTTCATAGAATCTTTCATCTTTAATGTTAAATCTTTCATTTCAAGAATTATTCCCAACCGGGGTTCTGCTTGAACTCGGGATACATCATCACATCTTCATTCTTGAAGGGGAGCCAGTAATGCTTGGCACTGAGTTTACGCTCGATAATCGTAACTTCTCTCCAGTTCTTGACTTCATTTTCCTTCGGATCAACGGTGATGTCAAGGTTTGGATGATACTTGTCTTTATCAGGGTCAATCTTTGCACCAGGAACACGGTCAAATAACACTCTGGTCTTGATGTTATAGGGATAGACTGTCAATAGTTTCCAACGACGAAGGTCGTTGAAACGATGTCCCTCAAAGGCCAACTCAACAGCACGCTCACGGCGAATCTCGTCCATGAAGTAATTAGGATTACCTGTATAACGCTCATCTACGTTAGCCACACCGGCACGCGTACGGATGGTGTTAACGGCTTCCTCTGCTGTCAAAGCGTAGGTAGCAGACTTGGCTTTAGCACCACCATAACCCATATCCACAGCCTCGGCATACATCAGATAAACGTCAGCAAGACGCATCCAGGAGAGGTGGATGTGGAAGGCGTTAGACCATCCGCTATGACCATTGTCAATCAAATTACAATCATTAGAAATGAACTTATACTCATAATATCCCGTACGACTTCTGTGAAGGTCTTGTATACCATTGCCACCCTCATAAAGATTAGCATACTGGAAATCATATTTGTTGGGATCAGAAGGCTCACCACTGAACATCTTCACGCCATCATACCTAATATTATAATAGAAACGCGGGTCACGATTCTTCCAAGGATGGGTCTTATCCCACTCTGGATTAGCACCACCAACGGTAGGCTCCAGAGGCAAACCGTTCTCTGTTCCGAAATAGTCCACATAGTTGGCTGCGGGATGCAATACGATACCGTCACCATCAGCAATCTCCTTCGGTCCATAGACGTTGGCCTGACGCCAGTAAGAGTCGGCACCATAGGAAGGGCTACGCATAATGGCCTCTGTGCCACCAGGCATCAACCAGTTCTGCTTCTGTGTCCAGAACAGGGTATGATAGTCCTCAAAGGGAACCAAAGCATATTGTGTCTGACCACCTTCCACCAGTTTCAGAACCTGACCAAAGGCATCAGCCGCACGCTTACAATAGGAAGCATCATACTTATAGGTGTCACCTGTAGCGTCAATACCGTTCACCATCAGTGGGCTACCGGCATAAAGCAGCGCCTTACCCATGTAAGACAGTGCCCAAATCTTGTTAGGACGCAATTCATTGTTACCTTTACCAATTTGTTGTCCCGTAGCAGTATTATCCCAGTTGATGGGCAGCAGGTTAGCAGCCTCCTGGAAGTCAGCCACCATCTTCTCGGCACACTCCTGGAAAGTCTCACGAGGGAGGTCAAACTGTGCTCCCGGATCCAAAGGCTCCGTGATATAGGGAAGACCACCCCAATAGGTGCAAAGCTCGAAATAGAACCACGCACGGAAGAAAAGCAACTGACCTTTAATCAGGTTACGCTGTTCCGTAGTAGCATCTGTCAGCAGACCGTCCTCCAAAGCCTTCAGACCGATGTTGGCCTGACGGATGCCAAACCAGCTACCACCCCAGAGAGATTTGCTAAAACGATCATTATCAGTATTCCAAGAACGATCCAGGAAACAAGCTGAATTGTTGAAATAGCCACGGTAGTTTCCATTATCTACCATCGCGGTAAAGATGCTGTTTGCCCAACCACTATCAAAAGTATGGACTTCGTCCTCACCCCAGTTAAAGCAGCTGGTCCAGTGGCTCTTTGCCACATCAGGGATGACGCTATACATGACTTCCACAAATCCCTGGAAATTGTTGAAATTCTTAAACGCATCCTCTTTCTGGAGGACAGACTCCGCGTCTTTCTCCAGATAGTCGGTACAGGAGGTCATGCTGAATGTACCGGCCAGCAATGCGCACAGAATATATATGAATGATTTTTTCATTTTTCTTCTATGAATTAAAGTGTAACTCTAAGACCAAAATTGAAACGACGCGATGTAGGATATGCACTCCATCCACCCGTATTCGACTCACGGTCGTCAGGCATCTTTGTCCAAAGAATGAGGTTGTTACCGTTGACGTACAACTTCAGGCTTTGCAGACCGATAGCCCTCAACCATTTCTCCTTAGAGAAGGTATAGGCAATCTCCGCATATTTCAGACGCACATAAGAGCCGTCGAACATAAAGCGGGTACCATTGGTGTATTGGCTGGCCTTCACGTTCGAGCTCCAACGAGGCAGGGGAACATCGGCATTCTGATTGTCGGGAGTCCAATAGCTGCCTTCATGATAACCGGAAGTACGGGCATCTGCCAAACTCTGCAGGCTGACATAGCGGGAAACGTTGTTCGTGCCATAGAATTGGACGAAAGCGCTCCATCCCTTCCAGTCTGCACCAATCTGGAGATTCATAGTGTTCTGAGGAACAGATGAGAATCCATAGGGGATATTATCATTCACAGAAATCACACCGTCGGCATCATAGTCAAGGATGATATAGTTACCGGGCATACGGTTGTCGTCATATTCATCATGGGCGGTACTTCCATACAGCTCATCCCAGTTGTTGTAATAGCCATGATCTAAATAGGTATAGGTCTGATCAATGGTCTTACCCACCTTTTTCTGATACTCAGGTGTCAACTTCGGGTCGTCACGCTCCTCAATGGTATTGGTAGCATGGGTGAAAGCGAGATTACCCCAGAGACGCAGGTTCTTGTTCAACTGCTTGTTGAAACGGAGATCCAACTCATAACCAGAACTCTTTACCTTACCAAGGTTGGCTACAGGAGCAGAACCTCCATAATAGGAAGGAACGGCACGGTCGCCACCATCAACCAAAATGTCGGTACGCTTCTCATGGAAGTAGTCGAACGAACCGGTAATCAGACCGCCAAGGAAACCGAAGTCAAGAGCAAGGTCAAGCTTCTTGGCTTTCTCCCAATGCAGGTCGGGGTTTCCTTCCTGGGTCAGTTTCCAGAAAGTATAGGCACTGCCTGGGAAGTCAGGAGAACCTGTACCGGAAATACGCGTACGAACATTGCCGCTGTTTGCCCAAGTGTCACGGTACAGCCAACGTCCTTGTTTGACATGGTCGTCACCGATTGCACCATAAGAAGCACGGAGTTTCAACATATCGATGATATGCTTCTCACGCAGCTTTTTCATGAAAGGCTCCTCACTGAGCATCCATCCGATAGCACCAGAGCTGAAGAAAGCAAAACGGTTGTCTTTGGAGAAGATTTCAGATCCGTTATAGGCACCGTTGTACTCGAAGAAATACCTGCTCAGGTAGTTGTAAGTAACACGGAATACCCAGTTCTCACGGAGATGAGGAGCTTCAGAACCTGTAGCATAACGCTCACGGCTGAAGTTCGCCATGGCACCAACGGTGTGGTCACCGAAAGTACGGTTATAGTTCAACTGTGCAGAGTAGTTCGTACGACGATAGGTGGCCCCGTCATTGACACCACCGGAACCATAGCCCCAGTTATTATTGTTCTTATAGTCAAATTTATAGTTCGTTTCCGGCTGTACGTCTGACACACCAATACCCGTGTCGGGATCGATCCAATAATGAGCCTCATCCTCCCAGTCGTTGGTATCGTCGACACCACGTCCAGACTCCTGGAATGCATTATCGAAGGCAAGCTTAAACTGGAAGTTCAAACCTTTGGTAATAAAACTCAGATCCTGCTCCAAAGTGAAGTCGGTATTCAAACGGTCAGTCGTGGTATAACCGATACCACCTGTGCTCAAGTACTCCATGGAGTTCTGGGCAGCCTGCGTGGGGTTGGGATCATAGTAACCCCACATGCCATTGTCATACAAGGGACGGAAAGCACCAGGAGCGATACCATAGAAAGCGGACCATACAAGGTTCTCGTACTGAGCCTGTGTAGCCTTGCGTACGGCATGAGAACCAGAGAGGTTGACATGCAACTGCGTTGTCTTGGTCAGGTTGAAGTCCAAGTTACTACGTACGTTGATACGGTCGTAGGAGAAACCTGGGTCATAACCACGGGTATTGGGTACCTTCTTATAAAGGTCACCCTCATGGGCGTAGTCTACGTTGGCGAAGTACTTCACGAACTTAGAACCACCGGATACGTTCACGTTGACATTATAAGAAGTGGCTGCACTCTTCAGCAACTCATCAATCCAGTCAACGTTCGGATAACGCTCCCACTCTGCACGGTTGGCAGGGTTGCGGTATTTGTTCATAATCGTCTGCGGAGTGAACTTTGCCCATGAAGTGGGATCGTATGCCAACTCTTTCTCAATCGCCATATTACGGAGATCCAGTGCATCGTAGGCATCCATGGCATCAGGCAGCTTGGAGTATGACTTCAAAGTCATGTTGGCATTGATGTTGATGGTGGCCTTACCCTCCTGACCACGCTTGGTGGTAATCAGGATAACACCGTTAGCACCACGCACACCGAACACGGCAGTTGCAGATGCGTCCTTCAGCACGGAAATGTTGGCAACAGAGTTGATGTCCACACTATTCATGGGACGCTCGATACCATCCACAAGAATCAGAGGCTCACCACCGTTCCAAGAGTTGGTACCACGGATGTAAATCTGTGGATCCTCCTCACCCGGCTGACCGCTCGTACTCATGGTGACCACACCAGGCAGGTTACCGGCGAGGGCCTGTCCAAGGCTCGTCACACCACCAGTGCGCTCCAACACTTTGGAATCGGCCTGAGTGATAGCACCCACAACAGAGGCTTTCTTCTGCTGACCGAAACCTACAACTACGACTTCTTCGAGTTCGGTGTCGTCCTGCAGCGTAATGTTGAATGTACGCTGGTTGCCGACCTTTACCTCACGAGAGGTCATTCCGACATACGACACTACGAGGGTCGATGACTCGGAAGGAACCTTCAACGTAAAGTTACCATCGAAATCAGTCACTGTTCCAAGGGAAGTGTTTCCCTTCACGACAACAGAAGCTCCAATCAGAGGCTCCGAATTGTTGTCAACGACTGTTCCTTTCACGGTAACACCCCCCCCACCTTGCGCTTGCAACTGGAGAGAGAATGCCATAAGCATTAAAACCGCGGGGACAGCCCTTTTGATCAATTGCTTTAGATTTCTCATTGTTACTAAATTTGATTCATCGGTTTGTATTTTGTTAGTGTTAATATATGAAAATTCGCGGTTCAATTTAACATAGTGGATGCAAAATTAAACTATTTTTGTATTATATATATAAAATAGTGTAACAGAAACTTTGTTATTTGTAACATGTTTTAAAAATTTTTACTTTTCCGGACTTTGTCACCGCTTTGATGATACAAATACCGTGGGTTGGCGCTACAATTCGTGCACCTGACAAGGTGTAATATTCCCGACTGACAATCTCATCGACAACACCATTCTCGATGATTCCCGTCGGATTCACACCGTCGTCACTGAGGTACACCTTATTTATATATATAGGAGAACTACCGTAGGACCAGATGCCTGCAAAATAGACATGAGAGGGGTCGAGGTTCCGATTGGCATCCGTCATCTGGCCAGCATTATCATTCCACACTTTCAGATTATGCAGATTGAGCGCTAATTTCGTGTTACTTCCAAAAGAAGTCTCGGTATGAGGTCCCCAACAACTGCTAACGTCAAACATACGGAACACTGCCCCTGCACTTTGAGCTTCTTTCAGTTCGATAACCAAATAGTTATAGGCAGAAATGTCGATTCCATCGGGATATTGCCAACCGCCATAGCCATATTGACCCGTTTTCAGAGCACCCGTTGTCTCATTAAAAGAACCAGTGCCAATGATGCTGGGATTAAGTAAGCCATTTGTCAGGGGGAAGAAAGAAAGCACCTTAACAGAAATCTGGAACGGATGAGAACCGCCTTGCGGATCGGTGTATGCAACACTAACTGTCGTCTCACCCGGGTTTTGCGCAATCAGATTACCACCATAGTTAATAGCTACTGACGGATCTGCCACCGTATATTTGGCATCGCCAGCCACATTGGCCTGATGACCATCTGCATAGGTCGCTATCAAGAATAAAGGAGAGGTTCCGCCTTGTATCATTTCACAGGAGGTTGTCAGCAACTCTACCTTTGTCACCTTTTTATAATCTTCTGAAGTGCGCTGAGCAGCATACTCCTGATACCAACGGTAGCAAGGACGTGGACATGCCTCCCAGTCGGTCAGGAATGTCTGGCCGTCAGGGGCAGCATCGTTATACTTGGCCAGTTGTTCAGCCCCAGTAAAAAGCAGCCAACTGACATTACCACAATCATCACACAGTTTCTTGAAATTGGCACCGAAACCTTGACCGCCAGCCACTCCCGTGGTAGAGAAAGCGAAAGAAGCACGCGGGTCATAATAGACCGTACCATCAGTATTGGTATGCTTAGTGCTATACTTCAACGGGGCCCAGTCCATTTCCGTCACCACGACAGGAGCCACATTGGAGACGGGAGCAATCTGTTCGTCCCATCCTTTTTTAAAATCAGCGTAGTTGACAACCACCTCTTCACCGTAGCCACCATTATACCAACCGGGATAGCAGTGGATGGCAAAACCGATATTCTCATCTTGAATGCGATGCTTTACATAACCAGCATACTGAGCCTGATATCCCAGACCTGGGACAAGCAGAATATTGTTGCAGTGTTGGCGCATGACATCGACAACGGCCTGGAAATACTGAGCGATTTCCTTGTCTCCAGCTCGAGAACCATCACTGTGATAGATATGGATAGGTTCGTTGGCCAATTCAAACATCACACAACCGTTGTTCTTGAGTTTTGGATGTTGGGCAACATACCCCCATACCTTAATAAGATACTGTTGATAGGCATCACCGACAGAAATGTGCTCGGGACAAACACCTGGCGGACGCATAATAACATACAGTCCTTTTCCAATCATATATTCTGCCATCGGCACGAACACCTCATCAAGATACTTCTTGAAGCGGTCGAAGTCGAAAGCATGAATATCACTCTCACCATTCGTTTGTTCTCCTGGCGTGTTACTCCAATAGGGATCCATGTGCAAACGGACGAAATCCATTTTCCAGCCGGCATCCAGAATTTTGTCAATCAAGCCTTTGTTGTATGACAAACAGGCATTCACGTTATAGTTCGTCCACTTAGTTCCCTGTTCATTGAACCAAGGACTATACGTCTGGGCGAACCCATGCAGGTTGACACGGTTTCCGTTGGCATCCACGAAATAACGACCTTCGACATGCAATGCCGGGGGAGTCTGGGCAGCAGCCATTCCAAAACCCAGGAACAGCAACAGCCCCATCATTCTCATTTTGGTTTTCATGTTATTCATCATGTGTTTAAGTTATTGTAAATTTACATTGTTTTCTTCAAATAAAAATGGGGAGGTGACTCACGTCAGCCCCCCATGACTAAAACCATAACTAGCATAACTACTAATCAAATATTTCAAATCTAACCTAAGCTGATTAATGCTTCTAACTTTTGGTGTTGCAAAGATACACCTCTTTTATTAAAGTTGCAAGTTCTGAAGTTACACGAATATTATGATTTGTAACATGTTTGCCTTTTGTGGCTTTTATGTAACACTGGAAAAAGATTTTGTTTCAAACAGCAACAATATTGTATATAAAAAGCGCTAACTTTGCAACATATTAAAAACCAAACTATTCCATTTCGTTATGAAAAAGTTATTCTTCCTGATTTTTACGAGTATCTGTGCAACGACAAACACTCTTGCACAAGACCCGAATTTCTACATTTTCCTCTGTTTCGGACAATCCAACATGGAAGGGGCGGCACGTCCTGAGGCTCAGGACCTGAAGAGCGCCGGTCCCCGTTTCCTATTAATGCCCGCCGTCGACGACCTTCAGCGCAACCGTAAGATGGGTGAATGGTGCGAGGCGACCCCCCCCCTCTGTCGTCCCAACACAGGACTGACCCCTGCCGACTGGTTCGGCCGTACTTTGGTCACTTCCTTGCCCGAGAACATCAAGGTGGGCGTCATCCATGTCGCTATCGGCGGTATCAAGATCCAAGGATTCCTGCCCGACAGCATTGCCGACTATGTCAAGACGGCACCGAGCTGGATGAAGGGAATGCTTGAAGCCTATGAAAACAACCCCTACGAACGTCTCATCACGCTGGCCAAGAAAGCTCAGAAGGACGGTGTCATCAAGGGTGTACTGATGCACCAGGGCGAGTCAAATACCCAAGACCCGAAATGGGCAGGCATGGTACAGCAGGTCTATGACCGCATGCTCGGCGACCTGAAGCTGAAACCCGAAGAGGTACCTCTGTTTGCCGGCAACATCGTGCAGGCAGACGGCAAGGGTGTGTGCATCGGCTGTAAGAAACAGATTGACGAACTGCCACAGACCATCCATACCTGTCAGGTTATCTCGTCTGACGATTGCTCCAACGGTCCTGATCGCCTGCATTTCGACGCTGCCGGCTACCGCGAGCTGGGATGCCGCTATGGTGAGGCGGTGGCGCGCTTCCTCGGTTATGAGCCCAAGCGTCCGCACATCGACATGCCCCAAAAGATCGAGGTTCCTGCCGATGCCTTTATCGCAGAGACCACCGTACCCGGCAACGAGTTCCCGAAGGTTGACAAGGATGGACGCGCCTATTTCCGCATCCAAGCTCCCGAGGCCCGCAAAGTCATCGTCGATATCTGCAGCAAGAAATATGACATGCAACCGGACGGCAAGGGTGGTTTCATGGCCGTCACCGACCCACTGCCCGTTGGTTTCCACTACTATTTCATGAATATCAACGGCGTGAACTTCATCGACCCTGCCACCGAGACATTCTTCGGCTGTAACCGTGAGGCAGGCGGTATCGAGATTCCAGAGGGAGCGGAAGGCAACTACTACCGTCCACAACAGGGTATCGAACACGGACAGGTCCGTTCCATCTACTACTACGCCACTGCCACACAGGAATGGCGCCATGCGATGGTCTATACTCCCGCAGAATACGAGAAGAATGCCAAGAAGCGCTATCCGGTACTCTACCTGCAGCATGGCATGGGTGAGGATGAGACAGGATGGAGCAAACAGGGGCACATGCAGCATATCATGGACAACCTGATTGCCAGCAAGGAAGCCGTCCCGATGATTGTCGTCATGGAAAGCGGCGACATCAAGGCCCCATTCCGCGGAGGCGACAACCGACAGGGCTTCAGCGAGTATGGCGCCTCGTTCTACAAAGTAATGACACAAGACTTGATTTCAACCATAGACTCGAAGTTCCGGACCCTGACAGATCGCGACCATCGCGCGATGGCCGGTCTGTCTTGGGGCGGACACCAGACATTCGATTTGGTACTCAACAACCTCGACAAGTTCTCCTATCTGGGAACGTTCAGCGGTGCGATCTTCGGACTGGATGTAAAGACTGCCTACAATGGCGTGTTTGCCGATGCTGACACCTTCAACAAGAAAATCCATTATATGTACATGAACTGGGGTAGCGACGACTTCATCAAGAGTGGTGACATGGTCAAGCAGCTCCGTGAACTGGGCATCAAGGTCGATGCCAATGAGTCGAAGGGCACGGGTCACGAGTGGCTTACCTGGCGTCGTGGTCTTCATGAGTTCATCCCCCACCTGTTCAAAAAGTAAACCAACATGAAAAGAATCGGACTTATTACAATGATGGCATTGGGGTGCACAAACGTCCTTCTGGCGCAGAACCCCATTATCCGCGACCAGTTCGCGGCCGATCCTACTGCTCGCGTATTTAATAATAAGATGTATGTCTATCCCTCACACGACATTCCCGCTCCCGAGGGACAACGACAGGACTGGTTCTGCATGGCAGACTATCATGTATTCTCCTCTGAGAACCTGACAGACTGGACGGACCACGGTATAATCCTTTCACAGGAGACAGTACCCTGGGGCAATCCGACCGCCTATTCCATGTGGGCTCCCGATTGTGTCTATAAGAACGGGAAATACTACTTCTACTTCCCCAACGCTCCCAAAGGTGGAGCACGGGGCTTTGCCGTAGGAGTCGCTATTGCAGACTCTCCCACAGGACCTTTCACCTGTGAGGCTCAACCCATTAAGGGCGTATCAGGCATTGACCCCTGCGTCCTCATCGACGACGACGGCACGGCCTATCTCTACTGGAGCGGCATGGGTATCCGCGGCGGCAAGCTAAAAGCCAACATGGTGGAGCTGGACGGCGAACTGCAGGAAATCAAGATGCCCAAACGGGAGGGAATGCCAGAGATGCCCCCGATGAAAGTCGGTGGACAGGCCATGGAAGGATTGCCCGACGGTTTCAAGGAAGGTCCTTTCGCCTTCAAGCGCAACGACTGGTATTACCTGACCTTCCCTTGGGTACGTGGGGACACGAGCAATGGAGCCAATCCTACGGAGACACTGGCCTATGCCATGTCGAAGTCGCCTCTGGGTCCCTGGGACTTCAAAGGCATCATCATGGCAGAACATGACAACCACTGCTGGACCAACCATCACAGCATCCTGGAATACAAAGGACAATGGTATATCTTCTACCATCGGAACGACTTCTCGCCAAGTATGGACAAGCGCCGTTCCGCCCGTATCGAGAAAATCAGCTTCAATGCCGACGGAACCATCCAGGAAGTGAAGCAGACCATGCGTGGCGTGGGTATCAACAAGGCTACGGAGAAAATAGAGGTTGACCGTTACAGCAGTGCCAGTGGCGACGTGACCACCCAACTGATTGATACCGTAAACACCTTCCGCAGCTACGAGGCTTCCCTGCCCCAAAAGGGTAGCTGGCTGCGCTACAACGACATCGACTTCAGCCCCGTGACGGACGGCTACCTCGTCGTCAATGTCATGGCAGCCGACAATACGGAGTTCTATGTACGGGAGAGAACCGCCAAGGGAAAGATTATTGCCAAGGTGCCGATGACGGTGAAGAGCGAGATGAGGTTCCCCGGCTCTCCCACCCCCTTCCGTCGCGACCAGAGTAACCAGTGGCTTACCATGACCGTTCCCTTGGAATATACCCCGAAGGGAGTGACCGACATCGTCATCACCAACGAGGGCGACGCAGCATTCAGCATCAACTGGGTACAGTTCAAAAACCGCCCCAACTATTTCTCTACAGTTCCCACTGCTGCGACCCCGGCACAGCCTGACAACGACGGTTTCATCCGCCGCTGGCGACTGATGGAGCCCATGGCTGTCGACGTGCGCTCCAACATCATCTTCACCTATTCCTGGTTGCGCAACAAATTTGGCGAGGAATTGGCAAAACTGCCAAAGCAGAAAGCCAAATGGTACAACCTAGACAGCGAGACCTACAATATGAAACTCTTCCGTTTCGCTGAGAAATACGGCAAGCAGACCTATGGAAGTTTCTACTGGTGTGAGACCGTCATCGATTGTCCTGAGGAGCTACAGAACGTCCGGTTGGCATGCGGCTCCAACGGAGCTTCATTATGGTGGCTCAACGGAGAAGAGGTGCTGATGCTCGAGGGCGACCGTCGCATGGTGGAGGACGATGGCATGTCACCCCGCTTGACACTTCAGAAAGGCCGTAACACCCTGCGTTGCGCCGTCATCAACGGTCCCGGTCTTGCTGACATGTGCGCCCGTTTCATCGACGAGAAAGGAAAACCGATTACCAACTATACCATTAATGCCCAGTAAATTATGAAACAAACGATAATAGCCCTTTGTGTCTCTGTATCTCTGTGTTCCACAAAAACACTGGCACAGACCGGTGCTCCATACATCCATGACCCTTCAACCATCGCTGAGTGCGAGGGAAAATACTATACTTTCGGCACGGGTGGCGGCGGCCTCATCAGCGAGGATGGCTGGTCGTGGCACAGTGGTGCAGAACGCCCTGGCGGCGGTGCTGCTCCCGACGTGATGAAGATCGGTGACCGTTACCTTTGTATCTACGGTGCCACAGGCGGTGGACTGGGTGGCGGACATAACGGTCGCATCCTCACGATGTGGAACAAAACCCTTGACCCCAAGAGTCCTGACTTCAAATGGACAGAGGCTGTCGAGGTTTGTTTCTCGGACGGTATGGAAGATCAGGACGCCATCGACCCGAGTTTACTGCTCGACCCCACGACTGGTCGGCTGTGGGCAAGCTACGGCACCTATTTCGGCACCATACGCCTCATCGAACTGGATCCCAAGACGGGCTTCCGGATGAAAGGAAACAAAGAGAAAGACATTGCCATCGACTGTGAGGCAACCGACCTGCTCTACCGTGACGGTTGGTACTACCTGCTGGGCACCCACGGTACCTGCTGCGACGGCGTCAACTCCACCTATAACATCGTGGTGGGACGTTCCAAGAGTGTGGAGGGTCCCTATGTCGATAATGTCGGCCGTGATATGTTCCACGGTGGTGGCAGGATGGTGATTGCCGCCGGCGACCGTAAGACGGGCCCCGGTCATTTCGGACGTACCGTCATCGACGAAGGCGTGGAAATCATGTCATGCCACTTCGAGGCAGACTTCGACCGTAGCGGCCGCTCGGTATTAGGCATTCTCCCACTGGTGTGGAAGAACGGTTGGCCGGTGGCTGGAGAACAACTCAATGAGGGGAAATATGCTATCTTCTCCGAGCGTCGCGGCTATAGCCTGGAACTAGGCGTCGACTTCACCCGTATGCAACAGGAGCGTCAGCGTTTCTGGCAGATGGATCCCAATGAGCCCGTCAAGGCCATTCCTGACCAGAAACTGGAGGATGTCATCGGCACCTGGCCCAAAGGCGAGATTGCCGTCCGTTGCAGCGACTATATGTTCCGCCCCTGGCAACATTGGAGTATCCGCCCTGTGCCACAGACTGGCGGACGGCTGACGGGTCCGCTTTACGAGATTAAAATAGACGGGACCAACCGGGCGCTCACAGCTACTGCCAATCTGGAACTGACCACCAAGGAGTTCCAAGGCGAGGATGCCCAGCTCTGGTGGATTGAACAGCTGACTGACGGCACCTACCGTATCATGCCTTTCGCCATTCCCGGACAGGAAGGCCTCAACAAGAAGTATTGCCTCTACTCCGCCGGTGACAGCACACCCACGCTCGCAGTGTATGATTTCAATACGGACAACTCCAAATGGAATTTCAATAAACAATAACTCACGATTTTAACTAAAACCATCACAGGCTATGAAGAAAGGATTCTTTTATGCGGCGTGCTTTGCCTGCCTTCTGACGGGTTGTAACACATCTACAGACATGGAACAACAGATTAACGAACTCTACGACCGGATGCCGCAAGAAGAGCGGATCGCCCAGTTAAGAAGTATGTATATGGACGAGCTCTTCGACGAGCAAGGAAAGTTGGATACAGCGAAATGCCGTCAACTGATACCCTATGGTATCGGACATTTCGCACAGTTTGCCTTACAGAAGCCGACAGAGCCTAACGTCCTTCGCGACCGTGTGGCTGCCGTACAGGACTGGCTGATGCACCACACACCAAACGGTATTCCTGCCCTCTTCCACGAGGAGGTACTGTCTGGCATCGACACACAGGGTTCCACCATCTATCCCCAGCAGATTGGACAGGCTTGTTCGTTCAACCCGGAGCTGGCAGAAGTAAAGACCCGTCAGATCAGTACTACCATGCGTAAGATGGGTGGTATCCTCTCTTTGTCGCCCATGGTGGACGTCTGTCGCACACCCAGTTTCAACCGTTTGGAAGAGTCCTTCGGAGAAGATGGCTATCTGTCGGCTGTGATGGGTACCGCTTTCGTCAAGGGACTGCAACAGGGTGACCTCAGAAAAGGAGTGGGCACCTGTTCCAAGCATTACCTCGGCTACGGTGGAGGCGGTGATGCAGAGGAAAAGGAACTGATGGAGGAAATCCTCCTGCCGCATGAGACGATGATCCGTCTGGCTGGCAGCAAGGCCGTCATGCCCGGCTATCATGCCGTACATGGCACGAACTGTGTCGCCAACAGCGAGATCCTGCAGGATATCCTGCGCGGCTATGTCGGCTTCGACGGCATGGTGGTCAGCGACTATACCGCCATCGACCAGATACCCGACCAGAAGGATGCCGTCGCCAAAGCGGCTGCCGCCATCAATGCCGGTAATGACGTGGACTTCCCCTTCGGAGCCAACTACCAGTATCTGCAGAAGGCCATCGACCAGGGACTGGTGAAGCCGGAAGTCTTTGAACGCGCGGTGAAGAATGTGCTCCGCTATAAATTCCGTGCCGGTCTCTTCGACAAGAATCCGTACCTGTACAGCACCGAGAAGATTGTCCTGGACACCCCGGAAGAGCGCCAGACAGCGTATGAGATGGCAACCCAGTCGGTGGTACTGTTGGAAAACAATGGTATCTTGCCGCTTGCCAATAGCCTACAGCCAAATGCCAAAACCTTAAATATCCTCCTCACCGGCCCTAATGCCAACACCATGTGGTCGATGTGCGGTGACTATTCCTTCCCTGCCATGTCGTATTTCTGGAAGAGAATAGAAAAGGATCTGGATCATCCACATATCATCACCCTGTTGGAGGGTATGACAGCCCACAAACCCGCAGATATGAACCTTTTGTATTCCCGCGGATGTGACTGGACTGAGGAAATAGAGACGAAATACGGTGAGGGCGGTGACGAGCGCGCCTGGGAATACGAACTCCTCCACCGGAAGGTAGATGCCGGTGAGAAGGCTGACAAGGCAGAGGCCCTGAACATGGCAAAACAGGCTGATGTCATCATTGCCGCCGTCGGTGAGAACGTGATGCTCTGCGGTGAGAACCGCGACCGTCAAGGACTCCGTCTGCCTGGCAAACAGGAACAGTATGTCGAGGAACTCATCAAGACCGGCAAACCGGTCGTACTGGTGATCTTCGGCGGTCGTGCCCAGGTTGTGTCTGGTCTTGCAGAAAAATGTGCTGCCGTCATCCAGGCATGGTATCCTGGTGAAGAGGGTGGAAACGCCGTCGCCGATATCCTCTACGGTAAGGTGTCTCCCTCTGCCAAGCTCGCTGTCAGCTATCCGAATACGGAACTCTACGAGCCTATCAGCTATAACTCCCTTTCCACAGACGCATCTCTCACCTCTCACCCCTCATCTCTCACCTCTAAAATCCAATGGCCCTTCGGTTATGGTCTTTCCTACACCACTTTCGAATACAAGAACCTGCAGGTGAACAGTGAGGCGCAGACGACGGACGAGTCGGTAGAACTGACCTTCCAGGTGAAGAACACAGGAAAGGTGGCTGCCGACGAGATTGTACAGATCTACCTCTCGCCCGCAAAACCTGACCAGCATATCCGTCCTATCCAACTGCAGGGCTTTGCCCGTGTGTCACTGGAGCGAGGACAGACCAAGACGGTCACCACCCGTCTCTATGTGGAGCAGCTGGGATACTACAGCCATCAGGGCAGTGTTCGCCAGTGGAACATCGAACCGGGAACCTTCATCATCAAGGTGGGAGCCTCCTCTACGGACATCTTGCTCCAGCAGCAAGTCGTACTGAAAGGCACGGCGGTCAGCAAACCGCTCCGCGACCATTATTTCTCTGAGTCTATCGTATCACAATAAATCATCGTAAAAATATGAAACGTATCATTTTTCTCACCACTAACCTCCTACTGCTTACCTCTTACCTCTGTATGGCACAGCCCGCAGGCGGTTTTGGTGGTTTCCAGATGCCCGAAGTGAAACTGGAGACTTCGCAAGAGTGGAAAGACATTAACTATGCGGACGATGGTCAGGCTTATCATACCTGCGACATCTACCTGCCTAAACAGCAAAAAGAGAGCTATCCCGTCGTGATTCATATCTACGGCAGTGCCTGGTTCAACAACAACGGAAAGGGAATGGCCGACCTTGGTACGATTGTCAAGACCCTGCTCCAAGCAGGTTATGCCGTCGTTTGTCCCAACCACCGTTCCAGCATCGATGCCCAATGGCCAGCCCAGATCCACGACATCCGTGCCGTAGTCCGTTTCGTACGTGGTGAGGCTAAGAAATACAAGTTCGACACGTCGTTCATTGCCACCAGCGGTTTCTCTTCCGGTGGTCATCTCGCCTCCATCACGGCGACGACCAGTGGCTTGAAGACCGCTACCGTCGGTACCATCACCATCGACCTGGAAGGTACTGTCGGCAACCATACCGACCAGCCCAGCTATGTGAATGCTGCCTGCGACTGGTCTGGTCCCGTCGACCTGACAGGGATGGACTGTGGCGACCACATGACGATGGGTGACAACAGTCCGGAGGACGTACTGCTGAAGTCGAAACTCAACAAGGAACCCGACAAATACCGGAGTCTCAGTGCCACCAACTATGTCAACTCGAAGAATCCTCCCATCATCATCTTCCATGGCGAAAAAGACAACGTAGTACCCTGCTGTCAGGGTAAGGAGTTCTTCGAACTGCTGAAGGCTGCCGGCGTCACCACAGAGGCTACCTTTGTTCCCGATGGCGGCCACGGCATGGGCATGTACAGCGAGGAGAACCTGCAGAAGATGGTACGCTTCCTCGATAAAGCCAACACCCATCAATAATGGTGATTCTCAAGAGAATACTTTCCTACCGCCATGCCAGCATCCTCTATTGGATGTTGGCATTGGTGGCTATCGCCCTCATCCTGCTGACCTGTGAGCGGTTCCTCCTGTGGAAAATACAGGAAGAAAATCTCTTCCTGGCAACACCCTTGTTCTGGAAACAGCAGATGGTGGTATCAGGAGGAGCACTGTCATGGGCAGGCAGATGGTTCACGCAACTGCTGTTCTACCCCTGGATTGGTGTGGGAATACTCTGTGGCTGGTGGTGGCTCTTCATGTGGCTGCTTAAAAAGGCTTTCTCCGTTCAGGAGCGATGGGCTGTCCTGCTACTCATACCAGTAGCATTGCTGCTGGTAGCTGATATGGACATGGGGTATTGGATCTACATCATCAAACTGCAAGGCTGGTTCTTCTCCCCTACCCTCGGCATGACAGCGATAGCGGCATTGTTATGGGGCTTCCGCTCAGTATCCTCTCATCAGATAGCAGGTATCCTGTTCATCATCATCACCACCATCATAGGCTATCCGCTGATAGGTACCTACGCCTTGGCAGCAGCTGTCCTGATGGGACTCTGGTCCTGGCGGTTAGGCTACGGAAAAGGGCGTGCCCTGCTCAACACCATTGTCGCACTGCTCATCACCATCAGCATTCCCCTGCTCTACTATCGTCTGGTGTATTGTCAGACCAGTCTTGCTAATATCTATTGGACGGGAATGCCGGTCTTTAAGGTCCTGGAAAACTATCCGGCCTACTATATCCCTTACGGTCTGCTGGCGGTCTGTATGCTGACCCTGGTAGTCACCTACAAGGCACAGTATGGCGAACAGCTTCAGGAAAAGCGGAAAACCATGATACGCAGAAGCCTCATCGGTGTACTGCTGGGAGGAACCGTCGTGGGAGTCTGGTGGGGCTGGATGAAAGACGAGAACTTCCACCATGAAGTGACCATGCTTTACTATGTGGAACAGACAAGATGGGGGAAAGTACTGGAAGAGGCTGCCAAACAGAAAGACACGCCCACCCGTCCTATTGTCCTGATGCGTAACCTCGCCTTGTCAAGACTGGGCAGACAGGGAGATGAGATGTATCGGTACAAAGGGGGCTCCAAACAACCGGCAGCACCGTTCCCGATTCGGTCGGCAGCTATCTCAGGCTCTCTGTTATATTACAACTACGGTATGCTGAACGACTGTCACCACCTCTGTATGGAGTCTGGCGTGGAATACGGCTGGAGAGTGGTCTATCTGAAGTACATGGCCCGCTGTGCCTTACTGAAACAGGAGGTGAAGGTCATGCGTAAATTCACAGGACTGCTGAAACACACCCTGTATTACGACAGATGGGCAACGCTGTTGGAAGACCTCCAGCAACACCCCAAGCGACTGGCAGAAGCGAGTGAGACCGCTCCCATCCTGCACATGCTGAACTACCCTGACTACGCTGCCGCTGATTACGGCTATGCCGAGAAATACCTCATGGGAATACTGGCTCAGCTAGACGGTGACGATCCCTACTTCCAGGAACAATGTCTGCTGGCTACGCTATGGACGAAGGACAGCAAACAGTTCTGGGCACGCTTCGCACGCTATACCCAGCAACATCCCAAGGGGCGTATGCCACGGTATTACCAGGAAGCGGCATGGCTCTTTGCCAACCAAGGCAATCCTTCCGCCCTCAAACTGCCATACGACGAAGACGTGAAAAGGAAGTATAGTATGTTCATGGAACAAGTGAAACAATACGACGGGAAAGACATCGAGGTGGCGCGCCAGGCACTCTATCCGTTGTTTGGCGATACTTTCTATTATGATTATTACCTGATGAACAAGCTGACCTATTTTTAAATGATGAGAAGACTATTTCCTGCCCTATATGCCCTGCTCCTGATAGCCTGTAGCACACAAGTACCTACCGACTATACGGCATCGCGTTCCTTGCCGGACATCTATCCGGACTATACGGATGTGACGGTCCCGGTCAATATCGCACCGCTGACCTTTGAGATGAATCAGCCTGCCGACAAGATGGTAGCCCGCTACACCATTGACGGTGAGGAACTGGTGGTTGCAGGTGACAAGATACAGCCTGACGAGGACGACTGGCGCCTACTGACAGAGAAGGCGAAGGGCAAAGCCCTCAAGGTGGAGGTCTTTGCCTGCTACGACGGACAATGGATGGGCTATAAGCCTTTCAATATCCATGTCTCGCCGGATTCCATCGACCCCTATCTGAGCTACCGTCTGATTCCCCCCTCCTATGTCAGCTACGAGGTGCTGACCATCAGTCAGCGGTGTCTGGAGACGTATGAGGAAAGTGTCATCTACAACAATATGCTGTGTTCCGAGGAGGACAAGGGACAATGCATCAACTGCCACAGCTATCAGAACTACCGTCCGGAGCGGATGCAGTTCCATGCCCGTCAGAACCTGGGCGGCACCGTCATCGCCTACGACGGGAATGTCCGGAAAATCAACATGAAGAACGACTCCATCCTCTCTGCCGGCGTCTATCCCACATGGCACCCGTGGCTGCCGCTCATCGTCTACTCTACCAATACGACCAACCAAAGCTTCTATCTGGTGAATCCGGACAAGATAGAGGTCTTTGACTCGGAAAGTGACCTCATCGCGTATGACGTGGCGAAGAACGAGGTGACCAACATCGAGAATGCTTCTGATGAGTTGGAGGTATTCCCCTTCTGGGCTCCAGACGGGAAAACGCTCTATTACTGCAGTGCCCACCTCATTTATCCGGACTCCGTAGACCGTAAGAAAGAGACTATCGACAGGAGGGATGAGATTAAATACAATATCTACAAGAAGTCGTTTGACCCGAAAACCATGCAGTTCGGTGAACGTGAACTGGTATTCGACGCTGCCGCCATGGACAAGAGTGCCACGTTGCCACGTATCTCACCCGACGGTCGCTACCTGGTATTCACTTTAGGACATCATGGGGTGTTCCATATCTGGCACAAGGATGCAGACCTCTGGCTGTTAGACCTGCAAAGCGGTCAGGTAAGGGCGATGGAGGAAGTGAACTCCCCAGAGGTGGAGAGCTATCACTCTTGGTCGTCGAACGGTCGCTGGCTGGTGTTCAGCAGCCGGCGTGACGACGGTAACTATACGCGGCCGTTCTTTGCACATATCGACAAAAACGGCAAGACGAGCAAACCGTTTGAGCTCCCCTGTGCTGACCCGGACTACCACCGTCAGTTCCTGAAATGCTATAACATCCCGGAGTTCATGAGAGGTCCGGTGACCATCCAACCGCAGGACTTCGCCGATGTCTTGAAGACAGACGGCGTTCCTGTCAAGTATGTTCCTCATCTATCCAAGTAACACCACTATGAAGAGAAGAATCATCTATACACTCCTCTTGTTAGGAGGCATCATACTCCCTACGGCTGCCCAGAATGCCACATCGCCTGACGGACGCTTAACGGCCTTCATGGAGGGACAGTCCCTGCAAGTCAGCTGCAAAGGCCAGCAGGTGCTGCGCATGGACCTGTCGACAGAAGGACATTTACAATATGTCAGGAAGGTGACCGCTGACTACCAGATGCTGACCGGCAAGCGGCTGCATTGTCAGAACGAGGCGAATGAATACGAGGTTGGCAAGGCTGTCTTACGTATCTACAACGACGGTATCGCCTTGCGCAACACAGACGTTGCCTACCACATCCCGGAGGGTACCCGTCGCTGGATGCAGCAGTGGTGTGACTCCTACGAGGGTTTCTTCCCGCTTGACACGACCTACAAGGTGATTCCCATCCCATCGTATAGCGGTATCTCAAAATCTGCCGAAGGCTGGAACAACCGTTGGGGATATCCGGCATTATTAGAGGTGAGAGGTCAGAGGTTAGAGGTGAGAGAACCTGTCTATGCCTTGATTACCGAGGCGAATATCGAGCGGGGACAAAGTGCCTCCTGTCTGATGAACGACGGAGAGTGGTTCCGTGTAACACCCGCCGAGATGCAAACAGCGATTACCCACGCACCATGGCGCGTCGTCATCATCGGCAGTCTGAAAGACGTGGTACAGTCAACCCTTGTGACAGATGTCAGCGAACCCTGTCAGCTGACGGACACCCGTTGGATTCATCCGGGAGTAGTGTCCTGGATCTACTGGGCATACAACCATGGCTCCAACGACTACGACATCATCCGGAAATATGTGGACATGGCGGCCACGCTGCACCTGCCCTACGTCCTGATTGATGCGGAGTGGGATGAAATAAAAGACGGCAAGACCATAGAGGATGCTGTCAACTATGCCAAGTCAAAGGGTGTCAAGCCCCTTATCTGGTACAACTCCAGCGTCGGCTGGGTAGACGGTGCCCCAGGTCCTAAGTTCCGGTTGAACAAACCCGAGGACCGCGAGCGGGAGTTTGCCTGGTGTGAACAAATCGGCGTGGCAGGCGTGAAGATAGACTTCTTCTCCGGCGACAACCAGAAGAACATGGACTACTGCATCGACCTGTTAGAGAGTGCCGCCCGTCATCACCTGTTGGTCAACTTCCACGGAGCCACGATACCACGCGGCTGGCAGCGCACCTGGCCAAACCTCATGACAACGGAAGGCGTCTATGGGGCGGAGTGGTATAATAACGTACCGACATTCACGGATAAGGCAGCATGCCATAATGCCACCCTGCCCTTCACCCGTAATGTCATCGGACCGATGGACTATACCCCTTGTACGTTTAGCGACTCGCAACACCCGCATATCACGACGAATGCCCATGAACTGGCACTCACCGTCCTCTTTGAGTCAGGACTACAGCACCTGGCCGACAAACCGGAGAGCTATCTCTCACAACCAGTCCAAGTGCAGCAGTTCCTCTCGATACTCCCCAGCGTCTGGGACGAGACCCGACTGATAGACGGCTATCCCGGTCGTTTCGTCATCCTGGCACGCCGCAGCGGTCACCGCTGGTATGTGGCAGGCATCAACGGTCTGGACATGCCCCAACAGTTCCGTGTCCCGCTCGATTTTATAAAGAACCCCCAAAAGGTCAGCGTCTTTGCAGACCGTGACAAAAAAGACGCTCCTTGGGATATCCGTACAACGGAAAGCGTTCCCAAAGAGGTCTCTCTCCTACCACGTGGGGGATTCGTTTGGATCATAGAATAATCAAAACTTACCCATATGAAAACAATCAGACTAACAACCTTCTTATGTTTGCTGGGCTTCACCAACATACAGGCTCAGAACCCTTTTGTGCAGACCTGGTGTACCTCCGACCCCGCTCCCATGGTTCATGACGGGACGATGTACGTCTATACGGGCCATGACGAAGACAATGCCGACTTCTTCTGGATGCAGGAGTGGCGTGTATACTCCACCAAGGATATGGTCAACTGGCAGGACCACGGTTCTCCCCTCGCCCTGGAAAGTTTCTCGTGGGCCGACGACCGTGCCTGGGCCTCGCAGTGCGTGGAGCGTAACGGGAAGTTCTATTGGTATATCTGTGCCCACTCCAAGCTTTCGAATGGTATGGCCATCGGTGTAGCCGTTGGCGACAGCCCTACAGGTCCTTTCCGCGATGCCATTGGAAAACCACTCTTTGAGAACGGTTCGTGGGACCATATCGACCCCACCGTACTCATCGACGACGACGGACAGGCGTGGCTCATGTGGGGTAATCCCCAGTGCTACTACCTGAAACTGAATGAGGACATGGTATCGTACAGCGGTGAACTGGGACTGCTTGACATGACAGAAGAGGCCTTTGGCGGTCCGATGATGAAGGAACGTGTGCAGGGCAAGACGTATAAGGACAGCTACGTGGAAGGTCCTTGGCTGACAAAGCGCAATGGCACCTACCAGTTGTTGTATGCCGCTGGTGGCGTACCCGAGCATATCTCCTACAGCACAGCCCCGTCGCCTACCGGTCCTTGGAAGTATGCTGGCGAAATCATGCCACTCTGTGATACGAAGTCGTTCACCAACCACTGCGGTGTAGCCGACTACAAAGGTCACAGCTATTTCTTCTACCACACCGGCAAACTGCCTAACGGTGGCGGTTTCGGCCGTAGCGTAGCCGTCGAAGAGTTCAAATACAATGCCGACGGCAGTTTCCCCACCATCATGCCCACCGACGAGGGGGTGAAGCCCATTGCCAAGTTCGACCCCTACCGCAAGGTGGAAGCTGAAACGATGGCGTTCTCGAAGGGTGTGAAGACCGAGCAGAACGACGAAGTCGGCGTCTATGTGACCGACATCCATAACGGTGACTATATCAAGTTACAGAACGTCCATCTCTGTTACAAGATGCCGCGTACCTTTACGGCACGTGTGGCCAGTGGACTGCGTGGCGGACAGATAGAGATACGCCTCGACAGCGTCGCAGGAAAACTGCTTGGCACGCTGGATGTGCCTGGCACGGGAGGCTGGGAGAAGTGGCAGACGCTGACAGCCGATTTGAAACCGCTCGATGGGTATCCAGAACTCCTGCACACCCGCGACCTCTACCTCGTCTTCAAAGGCCGCAAGGGTCCGAAACTCTTTAACTTCGACTGGTGGGAGATGCGTGGACTGGAACAGGTCAATATGCCGTTGTTCCAGACGAAATATACTGCCGACCCCTCGCCGCTGGTCATTGGCGACACGTTGTTCCTCTACACCTCTCACGATGCCTCTCCTGAGGATATCCCCGACGAGAACGAAAAGAGTTCTGCGGGTTTCTTTATGTACGACTGGCTGCTGTGGAGTACCACCGATATGGTCAACTGGACGGAGCATGGTGCTGTGGCCTCGCTGAAGGACTTTCCCTGGCGCAGTCGTGAGAATGGTGCCTGGGCTATCCAGACGGTCGAGCGCAATGGCAAGTATTACCTCTATGCCCCACTCCACGGTCACGGCATCGGTGTGTTGGTGGCTGACTCGCCTTACGGACCCTTCAAAGACCCTTTAGGCAAGCCATTGGTATGGGACCAGTCGAACTGGTTTGATATCGACCCCAGCGTCTATACCGACGACGATGGTCAGGCTTATATGTATTGGGGCAATCCCCACACCTTCTGGGCAAAACTTGGCAACGACATGACCTCGCTGACCAGCGAAGTAACGAAGTTGCCTCATATCCCCAACTATCAGGAAGGTCCTTGGTTCTACAAGCGCAACGGCCACTATTATCTGGGCTTCGCCTCTACCTGTTGTCCGGAGGCACTCGGCTATGCCATGAGTGACTCACCCACAGGTCCTTGGGAATGGAAGGGCTATATCATGAAGCCCACCCAGCGCGACAGAGGCAATCATCCGGGTATCTGCGACTTCAAAGGCCATTCGTATGTCTTTGGTCAGAACTACGACCTGATGCACCTCGACACCTACGTACACCACGAGCGTCGCAGTGTCTCTGCCACAGAGATGACCTACAATGCCGACGGAACCATTCAGGAGGTACCTTACTGGCTCGATCAGCAGCCCATGAAACAGCTCCATTGGTTGAATCCCTACCAGCGTGTAGAGGCCGAGACGATGGCTTGGGGCTATGGCCTGAAGAGTGCCAAGATGGATATCGAGAATACGGGTATCGTTGCTAATATGCCGACCTCGACAGGTAAGAAGAATATGTATATCTACGACATCAACGACGGCGAGTATATCCGCCTGCGTGGGGTGGACTTCGGCAAGGGTGCCAAGCAGTTCAATATCACTGCCGCTTCGACAGGTACGGCCACCATCACCTTGCGCCTCGACGGTATTCATGGTCCGGTCATCGGTACCCTTACCATCGGTCAGACGGGTTCTGTAGAGAAGTACAAAGCCTTCAACGGTAAGATCAAGGATGCCACCGGTGTTCACGACCTCTACCTCTGTTTCAGCGACGCCAATGGCGACGTGCATCTCGACTGGTGGCAATTCAAATAAAACAAACAATACAAAATACAAAATATGATGAAAAAACTTGCTTTCCTACTGCTAACGCTCTGCACGTCCTTGACGGCAAATGCGCAGAACCCCTATCTCCCCCTCTGGGAACATCTCCCTGACGGTGAACCCCGTGTATTTGAGGATCCCGACAAGCCCGGTAAGTACCGTGCCTATATCATCGGTTCTCACGATACCAACTATACCGCCTATTGCGGCAGTGACATCCGTATGTGGTCAGCTCCCGTGGAGGACCTGAGCCAATGGCGCGACGAAGGTCCTATCTTCACCTGGTATGTTGACGGACAGTGGGACACGATGTTCGCTCCCGACCTCGTAGAGGTGAAGGACAAGGCGACGGGTAAGAAGACCTATTACCTCTATCCCCACTCCCGTGGCTGGCAACGCGTCCCGATGGTCTGTAAGAGCGACCGTCCCAACGGTCCCTTCACCCCCATCAACCTGACGGCAGACGGACGCCAGTGTCTGCCTGGCTCACTCATCGACTTCGACCCCTCCGTGTTCATCGAGAACATCACCGACAAGAAAGACCCCGACTTCGACAAGGGCTTCCGTGCCTATGTGTTCTACGGTTTCCAGCATTCTACCGCCTGTGAACTCGACCAGAACACGATGTATTCGAAGCGTGAGGGTACGGAAGTCATCGACCCCTTTATCCCCGCCAGCAGTGCCGACGGTCGTCTGCTCGACAAGGCAGGCAGCGAGTACAAGGCCCTCTATCAGGGACAGAACCCGCTCGACTTCAATTTCTTCGAGGCTTCCAGCATCCGTCAGGTGGGTAACAAATACGTGATGGTGTTCAGCGGTTATAGCGGTAAGGAATATGGCTTAGGCAATACCAACTCCGCCCTGCGCTATGCCTTCGGCGACAGCCCCCTCGGTCCCTGGCGCTCCGGTGGTGTGCTGGTAGACTCCCGCGGCGTGGTAGCCGGTGAGGGCGGTGCCCAGCTCATCACCACCAATGCCGGACACAACACCCACGGTTCCCTGCAGGAGATCAACGGTCAGTGGTATGTTTTCTACCACCGTCCGCCACGTGGTTTCGGCTATGCCCGTCAGGCTATGGTCGCTCCCGTCAAGATTACCTGGGACAAGAAGCCCGTTGCCAAAGGCGGTGTGGTGAAAATCACAGGCTATGACCCCTATACGAAGGATAACGAATGGACGGCAGCCGCCTCCGACGGCAACACCTATACGGGTGCCGAGGTCACCAGTGAGGGCTTCCAGATTTACGGACTGCCTCCTTATCACTACTACTCTGCCGGTTACGCCTGTTTCATGACCGGTGGTACCAACAGCAACGAATGGATGCAGGACAACCACGACGTATGGAACAACTCCATGGACCTGGCCGGCATCACCAATGGCGGTATCGTCGGTTTCAAGTACTTCGGCTTCGGCGGTCTTGCCCAGGACACGAAGGGTATTAAGGCTTTCGAAGGTACCAAGAAGGGTGACAACGCCCGTCTTTACCTGAACCTGACAACCAGCGGCAAGGGAGCCTTCAAGATTCATGTCAAGTTGGATGATCCCTGGAAGGGTAAGGAGATTGCCGTCTTCGACGTGGCAGATGCCAACAGCTCCGTCATCCTCTCCCAACCCGTTCCCGCCGTTGAAGGACTGACTGGCAAACGCGCCATCTACCTCGTCACTGAGGGACCGGAGATCAAGGCTCCGGAGCGTCCCCGTTGGGGCGGTCCCCGTGGTCCGCAGCGCCCACAGGGTCTCTTCGACCTCCACGGCATCGGCTTCACCAAGACGGACGCCTGCCCTGTTCCCCAAGTACCTTCTGTGACCATCACTGCCGACGGTCAGAAACTGGTCATCCCCACCACCCCGATCCGCTTCACCAACCTCAACGGCTATACCGACCAGACACGCTATCAGGTCTATGGTTTGGTAAAGGCTGATACGAAGCTGGAGGCCACTTCCGATGTGCCTGGCGTCAAGTTCGAGGTCAGTCCCATCGTAGAGGGACGTGCCACCATCAAAGCCACCTACAACGGTTTGACGAAGCTCTTCTTGATTAACTAATACAGACGAATATGAAAACGATGCTATCAAAGATGCTGGCACTTGCCTGCCTGTTGTCCTGCTCTTCCACCTTATATGCACAGGACGCTACTGACAGCAACTATACCACCCTCCGCACGGAGAAAATCCAGAACCCCATGTTGTGGGCGGATGTGCCCGACCCCGACGTCATCCGTGTGGGCGACACCTTCTATCTCGTATCCACCACCATGCACCTCATGCCCGGTGCTCCCATCATGAAGTCGAAAGACCTGAAGAACTGGGAGACGGTAGGTTATATCTTCGATAAGTTGACCGACTCGCCGAAGTACGACCTGCAACAGGGCACTGCCTACGGTCGCGGTCAGTGGGCCACCTCGCTGAAATACCACAACGGGAAGTTCTATGCGCTGCTGGCTCCCAACGAGCAGGGGGCGATGGGCGACACCTATATCTTCTCTGCTGAGAAGGCAGAAGGTCCCTGGACCATCGTCTCGCGTATGCGTCACTTCCACGACTGCTCGCTGTTCTTCGACGACGACGGTCGTGTGTATGTCATCTACGGAACGGGCGAACTCATGGAACTGAAACCCGACCTCTCGGATGTCATCGAGGGAACCCACATGCGTATCTTCCAAAGAGAGGAAGACGAGAAAGGAATCCTGGAGGGCAGTCGTGTCATCAAGCATAACGGAAAGTACTACCTGCTGATGATTTCCCACGTCTATGCCCCTGGCAAGCACCGCCGCGAGGTGTGCTACCGCGCCGACGACATCCACGGACCCTATGAGAAACAGGTCATTCTGGAGAGTGAGTTCGGCGGGTTCTCCTACGAGGCACAGGGAACGATTGTCGACACGCAGGACGGCGACTGGCTGGGAATTATCTTCCAGGACCGTGGCGGCGTGGGACGTGTGCTCACGGTGATGCCCTGTCGCTGGATCAACGGCTGGCCGATGCTCGGCGACGAGAACGGCAAGGTACCCGACGAGGTACGCCCGCTGGTCAGCGGACAACCCGCTACCGCCATCGTGAAGAGCGACGATTTCTCCGATGCGAAGCTCGGACTGCACTGGCAATGGAACCACAACCCCATCGACGAGGCATGGAGCCTGACGGAGCGTCCCGGTTTCCTGCGTCTGAAGACCAACCGTGTGGTAAACACGCTCTACCTCGCTCCCAACACGCTGACCCAGCGCATGGAGGGACCGCAGTGTAGCGGTGCCATCGTGATGGACCTCTCAAAGATGAAGGATGGCGACTGTGCCGGACTTTCTGCCTTCAACAACGATACGGGAGCCCTGGTCGTCAAGAAGAAAGGCAAGAAACTCGTACTGGAGATGACGGAGATGACCGTGGAGCTCTCCGACCGTGATAAGGAAGTGACGAACTTCGAAGAGAAAGTCATCGAGAGCGTTGACCTCACCGCTCAAAAAATCTGGCTGCGCATCGACGGCGACTTCCGCCCCCAAGGCGGTTGGGGAACAGATGCCGCCAATTTCTACTACAGCCTGGACGGTAAGGAATGGACAAAGATAGGTACCACCGACTACAAGATGCGGTTCGACTGGCGCCGGTTCTTCATGGGTACCAAGTTCGGCATCTTCTGCTACGCCACCAAGAAAGCCGGTGGCTACGTCGATGTCGATGCGTTCAACTACTCATGTCACTCAAAGACGAAGTCCGTCTTCTCCACACCATAACCATAGATGGTCTTGAAGTCGTTCTTCATAGAGATGACGGTATAGCCGTTCTTGCGCCATTTCTCCTCACGCCTGGCACCTTCTTCGAGGTCTGCATGGTCACGTTCATTATCGTCAGCTACGAGCATGAACGTGGCGGTGCGGTACTTCGGGTTGCTCAGGCAGTAGTTATGCATGGCCTCATCGCCGCTGCTGTTACCGAACGATAACACGGGCATCTTGCCGATCTCCTGACTGATCTGCCGCACCTTGTTCGTCTTCAGGTTCTTGATAATCAGGCTGTCGGTACGTATCAGATACTCGTTCTTCCCCATGGTATAGTCAACCCCGACATTTTCGCCCTGTTCGTTGGAGCTGACGCATACGTCCATGCCAATGACCCGGTTCGGATCAATGCCGATGCTCTCTACGAGTGAGCGGCAGATAAAGCGGTCGGAACCCGAGACGACATAATTGGTGAAGCCGTAGTCCTTCAAGTAGTCAAACACCTCCAGCATGGGCTTGTAGAAGCTCTCAGCATAGGTCATCCCCTTGAATCCATTAGCCGGCGTAGCAGCGTATTTCTTCACGTAGGTGTCGAACTCGGCGAGCGTCATGCCGGCATATGCCTTGGCAGCCGCCTTGGCGTGAATCATGTCGAAATGACTGGGCAGTGCCGTCCCGTTACGCACGAAGTCGCGGATGTTCTGTGCTGCCTCGCGCACATCGTCCGGGGCAATGTCCTTGTAGGAAGGATCGTCCAGGGCGCGGTACTCCAGCATGTTATACTCAAAGTAGGTGGGATAGAGCTCGCCGATGAACGTGCCGTCCATGTCGAACGTGGCGATACGGTCCTCCGCACTGATGTAGTTGCTGGACTTCGGGTTGGTTACATCTTCCACATACGCCTTCAGCTCCGTCAATGCGTCACACTGGTTCCAAAGAGTGAAATACACTTTCGGTTCCGGCTGCGGCGGCACCCGATTGTCTTCCTTACCACACGACGTGAACACAACTCCCTGCACCATTGTGAAGAGGAGCGCGACAAACAAATACTTCTTTTTTTCCATAATCAGTCTCAATTTTGCCTGCAAAGATACAATTAAGTGAGCAAAATGCAAAAGAAAATTTTTTCTTTTCATTTTTCGAACGAAAGTATCTTCGATTTTTTGTAAATACTTACCTCTCACCTCTTACCTCTCACCTCTCACCTCGTTCACTGGCGAAGCCAGATTCTTCACTTTTCACTTTTCACTCTTCACTTAAGAAGCCAGATTATTCACTTTTCACTCTTCCCTTTTCCCTTAGAAGTTGCCACCCAACTTCGATCGACGGTGCCAACTGTTCACGCCCCAGGGCATTCAGCCCACACTCCACACTCGCCATCGCCAGTACGATGTCACACCACACCGTCTTCGTCTCCTCCTTCATCGGGGGCAGCAGCGTGTTGGGCCCGATACCCGTCAACTGACTCACCGTCTGGATGTATGCCCTGACGTTGTTCTCCGACTCCGGCGCCCAGCGACGGATAATTATACTCAGCGTCACGCAACGGTGCTTGTGGTAGTACGTGTTGAGCAGCTTCAGCGCTGCCCGGCAGCCGTAACCCATCGTTTCAAACTGGGCGAAGTTCCGGTCTGTACTTGGTTTCACCTCACCCTGCCACGAGATTCGTGGACTTTTGATAATGTTCAGCGGATTATTATTCCGCAATCCTCTTGCATGTTTCATACTCTTTAAACTTTACAATTTATACTATAACCTATAACCTATAACCTATAACCTTTAACCTATTTCTTATTCACATTCATCGGCGTACTCTTCGGAAATGCGATGCTGTAAGCCTTGTCGAGCGCCTTTAAGTTCACCTTTTTATAATAGCTGATGCCCAACCTTACGGCCACGATAGCTCGCAATAGTTCCCGATGCTTGCGCGGATAGAGACTGGGCAGCGGAAGCTCGTTCAAGCCCTCCTGCTCACACAATCGACACACCTCCCAGATAAAGTCATCGGTGGCTTCGTAGCCGAACCACGCCTTCAACACGTTGCGGATACAATACCGCTTGTACTGTCCTCCGAAGAGGCGCCTCGTGCGCTCCAGCATCCGCCAGAGCTGCACGAAACATACCTGATTATTTTCAATCGTCATCATAATTGTCAATTCTCAATTCTCAATTGTCAATTAGACGCAAAGCGTCGCTTATACTCCTCCGTCTTCACATACCTTCCTGTCACCTCATCATAGACAATGTACCTGCGAGCCAGCCAACAGCGCAATGTGCTGTCACCGCTACCCGTCTTACCCTGTTGTTGGCGCATCTGGTAGTACTGTGGCTTGGTGAACTCGTCGCTGAGCAGTTCCAGCAGGTTCTGTGGTCCCGACTGACGCTGAATCTCGATTTCCTCACGCAGTTCCTTCTCCAGTTGCTGACCGAAATACAGCATTTTACACCAGAGGTTATACTGCTGCGTCCAACGGACGAAATCCGCAATCTCCTTCGACCACTTGTAGCCGTGAGCCACATAGAGCACCATACCTTTCAGCCAGGCAATCACGTTGGCACGATAGCTGAACACGCGGTAGGCCTCGCTCTCATAGAGCTTGGCAGCATCCTTGTTCTCCTGCTTGATGTCAAGCGCCAACTTCTTCGCCTGCGGACACTCTATCAGTCCGTTGGCAGCCTCCAGACGGTCGATGTAGGGTTTCAGCTCCTGCGCAAACGTGTGGTCGTAGATGCCCAGAATCGGCTCCGTGTCATCGTCATCATCACTCCTGATGATCGTCGAGACATCCAGTCGACTCACCGTACCGTCGTTCACCATCTTGTGGAAGAACTTGCGGGCATTGGGAGGTGTAGTCGACGCGTTAAAATTCCACCTTAGTGGGGCGATACCCGACACGCTGTCGGCACCTACGCGCTCCTGACCGGCATCAGAGTTGTCAAAGGCCTTACGAATCAGCAGACCCACTTCATCGACGGTTCCCCTCGACGTCACCTTCTTCAGTCCTTCTATCTCGTCCACAATCGTGTAGATGAATCGCTGCCCATTGTTGTGGGCATCCACGATGCGCTGGTTAAAGACCGCATCCGTCAGGTTGTCAATCAGCATCTGGATACAGATATCCGTGGGGCGCGGGTCTTTCTTCTGTTTCGCACCCGGGTTCTTCTGTTTCCACTCCGCCTCGCGCTGACGGTTAGGCAGATCACGCTGCTTGATGTCCTCCATGATGTACTCGATAGGCTTTTTGATGGTACCTTTACCGATACTCTGCCGACCTATCAGCACGTTCATAAAGGTGGCCTCGTGCTCCACGTTATCCCAATAGCGGAACTTCACCCCATGCAGGTGGGCACCCAGTCCTGGGAACACCGCATTCGCCACAGCAGGTTTGTAGAACCAAGGGACGTTCTTGGTGAGCAACCTGATCAGCGGCGGCAGTTTCTTAGGCATCGGAGGCGGCGTGGTCAGCGTACCCCCACAAGCCTTTACACCCTGCTGCGACTTCAACGCCTGCAGCACCTGCTTCAATCGGTATGGCATACCCTTGCGAGGTTCCTTCAGCGCATTCTCGATGGTCTTGCGCCACTCCTCGCCATTGTCACCCCAATAGTTCGGGATGATAGAGAGCAACCGCTCCAGCGAATAGTCGCAGATACTACGGATAGTCACCGCCAGTTCAAACGTCAACGCATTACGGTCACCCTCAACAGGCTCTTTGCCACTATTGAAAAGCTCCCAGTACTTCGTAATGATGTCCTTAAACAACACCCCGTTATACCTCGCCTCGGGATCAAATGATGGCTGATGTTTGATGGCTGATGTCTGAGGGGAAGCCTCTTGAGAACTGCAACACTGCAACGCTGCAACATCCGCCTGCGAATGGTCAATGGTCAATGGTGAATGGTCAATGGTAAAAATCTCATCATCCAGAAACAGCAGCTCGTCATTCGTCGTGGTGAAGAACACGCGGGTGATGTCCTTCGCACCCTTGTCATACTCCACCTCCAAGAGTTCCGATGCCCACTTCAGGTTCTCCTCCTGACTCAATTCCGGACGGCGACGGAACACCAGGTGGTAGCCCCCACCCCGTGCACTCTTCTCCAGCATCAGCAGACCCAGCGCAGCCCGCTTGCCCATAATACGGATGCAAACAGCCTCCATCTGGCCGGCATCGATATGGTCGACGTCCATACCGATGGTCGTGCTCATCCTTTTGCTGCCTTTCAGCGTGCCGTCCTCGTTCGGCAGGCAGCTGTAGTTCATCTGCAGCAGCTTTGACTTCAGCCCGTCCTCACCGTCACGGATACGCTTCACCAACTGTTGCTGCTCGCCGCCGTTCCTCAAACTCAGATACTCCTCCCTCGTCAGGACAGGGCGCATCATCTTCGCCCCATCCTTATAGTAAATCATATGTACACTCATAAAACTCAATGCTTAATGCTTAATGCATAATGCTTAATTCTTCACTCTTCACTTTTCACTTTAAAAATTAGGGTATCCAAGTTTTGAGTTCAAGTATCTGAGTCCCGCCATCGTCCACGTCATATACGTGCGAATCTTCTTCTCGCCCTTCAATGAATAGGATACGTGCGTGCGCTGGGCGGTGTAGCCGCGCCCCTGCAGATCGTCGGAGAGGTTCCAGTGTCCGCCTCGGCGATACTGGATGCCCATGTCGCGCAGCACGGCGTTGAAGTCAAAGACCGTCATGTTGAATGTCTTCGCTACTTGGGTTGCGGTCAGCGTGTCCTCTGCCGGTTCGTTCAGCATGCGCAGACCCTCACCGATGATCTCGTCGGCCAGTGCCAGAATCTTCTTCGGTTCAGGCAGACATCTTACTTCAGACATCTTCCGTTTTACCTCTTCCATCTCCAGCTCCTGCCACCTCAGCACCAGTCGGGCACGTGCCTCATCGTTGAACTTCGTGGCGATATACAGACACTCAGTTTTGGTGAGTTGGTAGAAAGGTTGTTTCTTCGTTACGCCATTCGCCAGAAGGTAGCTTTTTTCACAGAGCTGAAATTTCAGCCCTGTAACTTTCTCCCACGCAGGCTCCATATTTCTGATGGCCTGCATCACGTTCTTGTGTTGTTTACCTGTCAGCTCGGCAATCTCGAGCGACGTCATTGTTTGTATGTTTTCGTATTGGTTTTCGTTTTTGTAAAATGCTATTGTTTTCATAATTTTGAGTTGATTTTAGTGAGAAGAAGGTTGGAATCTTTGCGCATTTACCCGGGAACATCCTCCTCACTTCAACTCAGGGTTAATTTTCAATTCTCAATTTTCAATTTTCAATTTACTTTCACGATATCCGTTGCTAAAATCTCTTGGAACGTCTGTCCCTGATACTCGTGCGTAGAGAAACGAAGCGTGGCCAACACCACATCATCTTCGTAGAACCTGCACGCCGCCAGATTACCCAGCATGGCGCACACAAACTCATTTTCAAACTTGCCACCACCCAGTTCGCGCAACACGATGTTGCACTTCTGAATCTGGCCACCTTCGGCCTTAGCCGACTGTACGCTGAAGGCTTCGCCCTGGCGTACTACTTTCAAAATTTTTGTTTCCATTTGTTTTTGTTAGTTTGAATTAAAACCCTGCTTTATAGCCGCCCCTTCCCAAGGGGCTCAAAATGTATCAATATGTCAAAGATCGCGCAAGCCGAAAATCGCGATTTAGCGAGGGCAGCGAGAACTCGTTCTCTAATTGCCGAGCGTGAGCGATTTATCTAATACAGAGCGAAAGCTCGCTTTCTGGCTTTGTTGAGGCGCCGCCGATTTTCGCGGCAACGCAAAGATCGCTTGTTGTTTGCGACGGCAAAAATAAAATCCGATTATCCGATTGACAAAACAAAAAAAATCCGATTCAGAATCGGATGAGCAAAATCTGCGGAAACGCCAGTAAATACGAGGGAAAGAAAAAATAAAAAAATCCGACTGAATTTCACAAGGAAACTCAATCGGATGACTTCAATCGGAAAACGGGGGTATTTTAGCCCTTCACGTAGTCGGTAATCCACTCGGCGAAGGGTTGCTTTTTGCCCATACCCATATACTTCGCAAGTGTCGCCGGGTTCTCGCTGTCCATATCCAGCAACTTTGAAATGGAATTGTAGCTTCCTCGGATGACACCAACATCTTTCAACATCCCGACAATCATACACTTCAGCCCCAGTCGCTTGTCAGCGACAGCCCAGTCGGTGGCTATCTGTTCACGCCACTCGGAACTCATCAGCGCATCCACAAAGCCATGAATCCACTTGGCCGTGAAACGCTTCTCGTCGGTGGTCAGCATGCCGAACCACTCTTCCGTCAACAACACCTTCAGATTCTTCGACGGCGCAAAATAGTTCAGTGCATTCTCGGGGGCTTCCTGTTGGGTGGCCTCGGCCTCTAACAGTTTCCTGCGCTCCTCCTGCGCCAGCGTAATCTTGTGCATATACTTCATGAAGGCATTGCGGTGCGCCTTGGCGTTCTCCTCCTTACGGTTCGAATAGAAATGGCGACCCACCTTCACCGGATTCACCACCAGGAAGCCGTCGCAATAATCCACCAACTTGCGCAACTCAGAATAGTGCTTATGAATCGACTTCTTCAGCTTATGGTCATCGTCCAACAGACTGAAGTCAAACTCCCCAGGATAGCGCGTGGCGCGCTGTATGTGTTCCACCTTGGTGTTGAACACACCCTTCTCAAACATGTGTACCAGCTTCTCCGTCACGTAGTCGTTAACGTCATCCAAGCTGGGCGATCCGTTGCACACGTCGTACAGCCAGTCCTCAAAAGTCTGACGAAACCTGCGAAGCGTTCCAGAGTTCAGATAACGGCGTTTCTCCTGCTCATACAAACGGGCATACTCCTCATCTTTATGCCGGCGAACCAACTGACTACTAATCTGCGTCAACACATCGTTCAGCCCTCCCAGCGCATCGTTCACCAGTTGTGTATTCTCCTGCAACTCCTCCTTTGTCGTCGTCAGTTCCCACGACAACACCTCTTCGGCCATCACGTCGAAGTCCACGTCCATATCGACATCCAGCACGGCCTCCTGCTTCACGCGCTCCAGCACCTCTTTCGACAGCTGTTCCGTCACCTCCGTAATGTCTGCCACCATGCCCATCAGCCGGTATTTCGTACCCGCTGAGGGCCGTTCTTCCCTCAAACTGGAAAGCCTCGCAGCGACTCCAGTCAGCATATTTTTTACCTCCATGATGTTTTAATATATGATTGTTTTTCGGTTGTTGTTACCCATCGTGTTGGGACTGCAAAGATATAAAAAAGCGCCCATACTTTCTGTACTAAAATCAGAAAATATGAGCCCTTAAATTGTTAAATATTACAACCTCCAAGAAGACAGTTAGATACGAAAAATCCGGCGTTAAAATTTGTCCAAGACGAAAAATATTCCGCCAAAAAGCAGTGATTTTCTCAGATTTTTGTTGTACCTTTGTCATGTCATTGATGATTTTGCTTGTCTTGATTTGCAGCACTAAGGTAAGTGAAAAATCTGACATGGCAAAATCCTGAGCCGCTCGGCTTTGCCGCTTCGCGCGTCGAAGAACTTTTTGTTGCTCAGGAACTTATAAAGAAAGTTAAACTAAAGTGCTGCGGAATCTAGGATTAATAGAACACACCTAAACATAGCGTTAGCATCATGAGACAAAACGCTCGATGGTTACAATTTTTTGCTTATGAATGATAAAATGATAATATGAAGAAGACTCTACTCATGGCCGTAGTCGCCTTAATGACTACAATGGGTGCTTTTGCCGAAGCTGCGTTTACAGCCAAGCAAGTGCCTGTGAACCGTGGTGGTGAGGACGGCGGCACCGTCACCCTCCGTTTCTACGATGACCTGCCGTCGGTGGCCTACATCTCCGTGGCTGACTTCCAGGCGTTGATGCTTCCTGGCAGCCAGATGACCGTCACCAAGACCGGCGACGGTCAATATACTCTCGAGAACCAGTATGCGAAGGCGATGGTAAATACCACCACCGAGCAGTTCTCGTCCGATGACTACATGGCCTTCACCAACCTGATGAGCCTGATACAGAAGGAGGGCATGGACAATGTCTATCTTGACGGCGCCCCCTTCATCCGCTACCGCACTCAAGAGGTGACGCCCGCAGCGGTCACCACCACCTTCGACTTCCAAAAATACGGCATCGACCTGCGTGGCGATGACGGCGCGGTGTACTTTCCCTTTGCCACCATTGCCGACCTGTACAGCGACCTGTACTACCACATCGCCGGCTATAACGGCGAGAAGGTTGTCCTGGTGACCGAAAACGCGAACTCCGATATCTGCAAGTTCGAACCCGAAAGGGCGATGGCCATCCTTGAGCAGCAGACGCGCGCTGCCGACCTGGCCGACTTCACCTACAAGGAGTTGTGCTTCGTCATCGACCACTTCTACGGCATGCCCGGACGTTCGCCTTACGAAAATGCCATCAAGGAGAACGGCTTGGACAAGGCCCTCAGCGACAACATCATTGACAACGGCACCACCATCAAGCAGCTTTTGACGAGCACCAACATGAAGGATTACGTTATCGGCATGACCGGCATGCAGGCAGTGCTTGCCGACGGGGGCCATACCGGCATGTATGTCGACCTCAAGGTCTTCAGTGCCCTAAATATAAAGGATGCTACCATCGAGTGGCTCATGGGGTTCAGTAAAATTAAGGAGACCTACCCCGCTCTGTACCAGATGATCAGCGACAGATTCCTTATCCCCATGATCAGCAGACCCCAGGACAGGGCCATTGACAAGGCCCGCAGTGACAAGGGGATAACCGACTATTACTATAAGGCCGGCGACACGGCATATCTGATATATCCCCAGTTCACCAACAACTTTGCTGCATGGAGGGAGTATTATGCCGGCGGTTGCACGGGCAATACGCCAGCCGTCGATACGGACTTCCCGGGCGATCTGAGCGTGGTGCTCGATGCCATGAAGCGGGCCAACGATGACCCGGAGGTGAAAAACCTCATCATTGACGTAGCCAACAACGGAGGCGGCTCGCTCGACATCGTGATGGCCATGACGGCACTCATCGCCGGACAGAGCCACTACTATAGCGAGAACACCCTGACCAAGCAGCGCATGCTGGTTAGCTATGACGTTGACTGCAACTTCGACGGCGTGTTCGACGAGCAGGACAAGGAAGTGTGGAAAAACTACAATCTGAACTACGGCGTGCTGACCTCTGGCGTCTCATTCTCATGCGCCAACCTCTTCCCCTCACTCATGAAAGACATGGGATTCCACATCATCGGCGAGAAGTGTGGCGGCGGCGCCTGTGCCGTGCAGAACTTTGTCACCCCCGAAGGCCTCCAGTTCCAGATTTCTTCCTATCGCGGACGTCTGACCGACAAGAACTGGAACGAGATTGACAGCGGTGTCACCCCCAACTATCCCATTGCCGTTGCTTCCGGCGACCCAGTCGCCTACGACTACTCCGCCTTCTACGACGTGTCCGCTATCAGCACCATCATGAACACCGCCCTTTCCCTTGCCTCGCTACCCACGGATGCAAAGACGGCCGACGATGCGTGGTACACCCTCGACGGTCGCCGTCTCATCGGCAGGCCGACGATGCGTGGCGTTTATGTCAACAACCATAAGAAAGTCGTGATAAAGGTGGGTTCTAATTAGGGTCTGCTTATTTATTTTCGTCTTCAATAGTTTACTACAGAGCAAAACGGGCACGAGGTATGCCTCATGGCAATGAATCGGAACAGCGTTGCCAAAACATTGCCACGATTGAATCCTGGCTGATTCATCATGAAATGAAAGGTATGCTCCATAGTTCTTACCAGAGGATAGTATAATTAACGACTCCTTCCACACTGATAGCACTGGGATAGTGGAGGCGTACGAGACGGCGCCTGCCCTCCATATCACTTAATAATCTTGTTGCCTCGTTTTTGGGAAGCATTGTTTCAAAATTAGCGAGTTGCTGGAAACTTGCATTCCTTGTCTTGATGTGAGCGTTGACTTTCACTCTTACCATTTCTTCTGCCATAATATTAATTCTTATATAGTTAATACAATGTTTTAGCTTCTGTGGTAATTATACTCAAAAAATGAGATTTTGAAAAATAATATTTCCACTTTTATAAACAAGCACTATTATATCTTGCTGTTTCTCTCGGCTCTGATATGCAATCAACAATATTATTCATCTTCAATATTTGATGATGCAAAAATAATAACTTTTCTGTATTATTCAACTAATTTTATTGTGGATAATTATAGGAAATAGTATAAACTTTCTAAAATCTTTGGTAATATGAGTTATATTGTGTACCTTTGCAACATAAAAAGGAAACCCGTATGAATGTGAGAAATGCCATTTGCGGACTTTTAAGTCCAAATACAATGATCAATAATAAGGGGGTAGCTAGTATAACTACTTGGTATCCAATGTCGTTAACTCACTTCAACGAGGATGAGTATTGATCATCCTATTGATCAACAAACTTACTAAGTTATGGGAGAAGACAAGAGAACAACCACGGATCTGGCGGTGAGAGCAACTGCCGGAGTAATGGGTACAGCCATCATCGCCTTCCTGCTGTGGTTTGGCATGGTCTACATTGCCGGAGTATTTGATAAGAACGAGGCGAAAAGTGCGGCAGAGCGCTCTGTCGGCACATGGGACGGCACCCTTCAGGAGAGTCCGCTCACACTGAGCATCGACTCCGCTGCCACCGACACCATCTTTGCACGGATGACGGCTAAGTTCGGCCGCAAGACCGAACAGCACCAGCTGATAGGCAAGGTCACAATAGTTAACGATAAGAAGGTGTTCACGCTCGACGACCTTACCGCCCGCGAAACGGAGGGCGAAAACCTCAATGGTACCTACTGTCTGCGCTACGGCGAAGATAAGGAACACTTCGTCGGCACATACACCAGCTATGCCGACAGCACCGTGACCGACGTCACTTTTGCCAAGCAGAAATCTAAATAAACCATTTTTATTATGGCACTACAACAGTTATTATTTAGTATATCTACTCCCAGTCCGCTAGTGGGTTTCTTGGTCGTGCTGCCAGCGATTCTGTTCGTTGCAGGGTGGACCATGAAGATAGTCTTCCGCCGTAAGGAGACAGTGGCTTTCGGCTATAACGGCAACAGCTGGATGAAGTGGCTGTTCATGTTGTGGGTACTCATCGTCATCCTCAACGAGTGGATAGCACCGGCCATCCAGTCGTCCGACATTACGCCGGAGCTGAAGCTGGTTAACCACTTTGGAGCGAATGACCAGACCGTGAACTTTGTTTTCCATGGCTTTACGCTCTACTGCTTCCTCTGCTATTTCTTCGTCAGCTTCCGCGAGCTCAATGCTGAGCAGGCTGAAAGGGCAAAAGGAGCGAAAGGACTGGTGGTGTCTTTTGCCAAAACGGCAGGTGCGACAGCCTTGACGGCCGGAGAGGGCATCTTGGGACTGATCAAGCTCGTTTGGATGATGATTGTGTCTGCAGCCTATCCCATCATCAGCGTCACCGCTACCACCATTACCTATGTCTCTGCTGGCGCAGCCATGTTTTTTACCGCCCTCATCCCGCTCATTTTCGTCGTGGTGATACTGGCCGTGCTGGGCATGGTCGTCCAGATGATTGCGCTACTCCTGACATTCCTCATCCCCTTTATATTCTGCGTCTTCCGCTTCCTTATCAATACCTACATCACCATGCGAGGTCCCTCGGCAGTGGCGTACAAAACAAAAAAAGACGAGGACGAAGATTAAAGATAAAAAGACTGACAATCCACATCGGATGTCAGTCTTCAATTTTTAAATTCTTCAATTCTTCAATTTTTTCTTGTTTACATTAATCGGTGTACTGTTCGGGAAGGCAATGCTGTAGGCTGAGTCGAGGGCTTTCAGGTCTATCTTGTAATAGCTGATACCCAGCCGGACGGCTACGATAGCCCGCAGCAGTTCACGGTGTTTACGAGGATAAAGACTCGGCGCAGGCAGTTCGTTCCAGCCTTCCTGCGGCTCATCATCGACGAGGGCCTTATGGCACACCTCCCAGATGAAGTCGTCGGTGGCTTCGTAGCCGAACCACGCCTTCAACACGTTGCGGATGCAGAACCGCTTATACTGACCTCCGAGGAGGCGCCTCGTGCGCTCCAGCTTGCGCCAGAGCACCACGAAGCATTCCTGATTGTTTTCTACGTTAATCATCGTTATCATTTATCAATTATCAATTAGGTGCGAAGCGCCGTTTATAGTCTTCCGTCTTGCAATACCTGCCGCTCACCTCATCATAAACGATGTACCCGCGACTCTGCCAACAGCGCAGTGTACTGTCGCCGTCACCCGTCTTTCCCTGTTGCTGACGCATCTGGCGGTACTGGTCTTTGGTGAACTCGTCGGACAACAGTTCCAGCAGATTCTGAGGCCCTGACTGACGCTGAATCTCCACTTCCTCACGCAGTTCCTTCTCCAGTTGCTGACCGAAGTACAGCATCTTGCACCAGAGGTTATACTGCTGCGTCCAGCGGACGAAATCAGCAATCTCCTTCGACCATTTGTAGTCGTGGGCCACATAGAGCACCATACCCTTCAGCCAGGCAATCACGTTGGCACGATAGCTGAACACGCGGTAGGCCTCGCTCTCATAGAGTTTGGCGGCATCCTTGTTCTCCTGCTTAATGTCGAGTGCCAGACGCTTTGCCTGCGGACACTCAATGAGTCCGTTGGCAGCCTCCAAACGGTCGATGTAGGGCTTCAGCTCTGCGGCAAACGTGTGGTCGTAGATGCCCAGGATAGGCTCCGTGTCTTCGTCATCATCACTGCGGATAATCGTCGAGATGTCCAGTCGACTCACCGTTCCGTCGTTCACCATCTTAAAGAAGAACTTGCGGGCATTGGGCGGCGTGGTCGACGCGTTAAAGTTCCACCTCAAAGGCGCAATACCCGATACCGAGTCGGCACCTACGCGCTCCTGACCGGCATCAGAGTTGTCAAACGCCTTTCTGATCAGCAGGCCCACTTCATCCACCGTACCCTTCGAGGTCACCTTCTTCAAGCCCTCTATCTCGTCCACGATGGTGTAGATGAATCGCTGACCGTTGTTGTTGGCATCGACGATGCGCTGGTTAAAGACAGCATCCGTCAGGTTGTCTATCAACATCTGGATACAGATGTCTGTGGGTCGCGGGGCTTTCTTCTGCTTCGCACCCGGGTTCTTCTGTTTCCACTCGGCCTCGCGCTGACGGTTTGGCTGGTCGCGTTGCTTGATGTCCTCCATAATGTACTCGATAGGCTTTTTGATGGTGCCCTTACCGATACTCTGCCGGCCTATCAGCACATTCATGAACGTCGCCTCGTGCTCCACATTGTCCCAATAGCGGAACTTCACACCGTGCAGATGGGCACCAAGCCCAGGGAACACCGCATTGGCCACAGCAGGTTTGTAGAACCAGGGGACGTTCTTCGTCAACAGCCTTATCAGTGGCGGCAACTTCTTGGGCATTGGTGGCGGCGTGGTCAGCGTACCACCACAAGCCTTCACCGCCTGCTGCGACTTCAACGCCCCGAGCACCTGCTTCAACCTGTAGGGCATACCCTTGCGAGGCTCTTTCAGTGCATTCTCCAACGTCTTTTGCCATTCCTCACCGTTGTCGCCCCAGTAGTTGGGAATGACCTGCATCAGCCGTTCCAACGAATAGCCGCAGATGCTACGGATAGTCACCGCCAGTTCAAACGTCAGCGCATTGCGGTCGCCCTCCACGGGCTCCTTACCGCCATTGAACAGCTCCCAGTACTTCGCAATGATGTCGGCATACGGAATGCCGTTGTAGTCGCTAGGGAGGGGCTTTTTATTGTCTAAGGAGTTATTTTGGTCTAAGGAATCTGGGAATTCAGGAATTTCTTTTCCTTGATTCCTTGGTTCCTTAGACAAATTTGAACTGCAACACTGTAACGCTGCAACAGCGAGAGCAGAGCCAAGCTCGCTTGAGCTCTGCCGAGCGCCAGCAGGGTCGACGATAGTCAACGCTGCAACAGTTTCAAAGATTGCGTCGTCTAGATAAATCAGCTCTGCTCCCGTCGTAGTAAAGAACACCCTCGTGATGTCCTTCGCCTGGGCATCGTAGGCGACCTCCAGCAATTCCGAGGCCCACTTTAGGTTGCCCACTTGGTCTAACTCCGGTCGCCGCTTGAACACCAGGTGATAGCCACCGCCTCGGGCACTCTCCTCCAGCATCAGCAGCCCCAGCTCGGCCTTCTTGGCAAGGATGCGCTCCTTCACCTTCGGCATCTCTTCGGGTGTCAAGTGGTCAATGTCCATCCCCACCGTGGTGCTCATCCTTTTCGAGCCCTTCAGACTTCCGTCGTCGTTGGGCAGACACGAGTAGTTCATCTGCACCAGACTCGCCTTCAGCGTCTCTTCGCCCTGTCTTATCCTGGCCACGTTCTCCTTCTGGAACCCGCCGTTCCTCAGCTTCAGGTACTCCTCTCTCGTCGGGACGGGGCGCATCATCTTTGCGCCCCCATTCCCCTTGTAAATATAATGTACACTCATGGTCTTTCACTATTCACTGTTCACTATTCACTAGAAATTGGGATAACCCAATTTCGCATTCAAAAATCGCAGGCCCGCCATCGTCCACGTCATGTACGTCTTGATCTTCTTTTCACCCTTCAGCGAGTACGAGACGTGGGTGCGCAGGGCGGTGTAGCCACGGCCGTCCAGGTCGCGCGAGATGTTCCAGTGGCCGCCAGCACGGTACTGTATACCCATGTCGCGCAGAATGGCGTTAAAATCGAAGGTGGTCATATTGAACGTCTTCGCCACCTGCGTCGCCGTCAGCGTGTCCTCGGCAGGCTCGTTCAGCAGGCGCAGACCCTCACCAATGATCTCGTCGGCCAGCGCCAGAATCTTCTTCGGACTGGGAAGGCACAACTGTTTATCATTTATCATTTTTCCGTTATCATTTAGAGCGTTAGCTCGCTCCGGTTCCTCCCATCTCAATACCAGTCGTGCACGCGCCTCGTCGTTGAACTTTGTGGCGATGTAGAGGCACTCGGTCTTGGTGAGTTGGTAACAAGGGCGAAGCTGTCCGTTAGCGTCCTTGTAAGACCCCAATCGAAAATTCGATGCGGCTATTTTTACCCACGCTGGCTCCATCTTGCGTATGGCTTCCATCACGTGAAAATGTTGTTTACCTGTCAGCTCGGCAATTTCGAGCGACGTCATTGTTTGTTCACTTTGTTCGTTCTTATAGATATTAATAATCTGTGTCATAATGTTGAGTTGATTTTGCGAGAAGAAGCATTCAGATTCCTTGGCCATTTACTCGAGAATATCCTCTTCCGCTTCAACTCAGGGTTTGTTTTAAATTCTATCAATTATCTCCGCATCGGTCAGCGGTTCGCTTTCAAAGAAGCGGTTGGCCTCCCATTCGCGTCGTAGTTCCAGACCCCGCAGGCGATGCCCGCCAGCAAACACCCAGCGCTTGAACTCACGCTGTATCTGCAGCTTCGTGCCACCCTCGCGAATCCTTCTTAGCAGGGTCGACTGGCGCAGTCGCCCGATGCCCACATTGTAAGCAAAGCTCACCAGCGCATCCAACTGCCCTTCCGAGCGGGCCACTTGCATGGCCTTCACCTGCCGTTCCACCTCGGCCACGTCCTGCCATAGCAGCTGACGTGCCCAATCCTCTGTAATCCGGTCGCCCATGCGGACGTCCCGGGTGTGTCCGTACCCGATGGTGGGTACCCCTGCAGCATCCCTGTAAGCCGTCAGCCGCAGACCCTCCATTTTCATCAGTTGTGACAATAGTCGTTCTGTTGTTTTCATCGTTGTTTGTATCAATAAGTCAAAGATCGTTTGTCCTTTCGACGATGCAAAAGTAGACATAAAAAAAATGCGCTCCAATCTCTTGGAACGCATTCGGAAAGTAATTTCGGTAAGTGTCTCCTATTTCGGTAAAAGTGGTCGGCAGACTTACCGAACTTCGGCAACTACTTCGGTAAGTCTATATGTTTTTCCTCAGAAACTCCATCAAAACGATTTCGCGGATAGAGGCACCGTTTTCTTTCCATTTATCAACGTGCAGACGCATGTAGGGATGATTGCTGATGGTACGCTGCACCTTGCCCACAGAACAGCAATACTCGAAAGTCTTGGGTAAATCCATGGCGAGGGCCTTGCGCTCGAAGTCGCTGACGCTCCCCTCATAGCCACAACAGTCACGGGCCACGCCATAGGCTACCGCCCACGACGACGATGCCCAGAATAGATGGGCGCCATCAGCCACCGCCTTGGCCAGTCGCTGCATCACATCGCCCTGCTGCTGGCGTTGCTCCTGCATCCGCTTGACAATAGACTGACACTCGCCATATGACCGGCGCACCACCTGCTTCACAATGGTACGCACCACGCCCGATATGCGCACGTTCATCGACTCCGTCAGCAGAATGGGCTGGAAGCGTTTGTTCATAGGACACAGCCAATGTCGCCCTTCTTCGTCGGTAAAGTACACCTTCGCCGTGTACTCACCGTCAATTTCTGCCACCACAATGTCGCCATCGTGAGGCCACGCCCCTAACTCCAGTCTCAGCATGTCGCCATCATGAATGTCGGCATCAATCATCGATTCACCTTGGGCACATAACTCCACCTGCGGGTGCAGGCCCACTGCAGACTTCGGCAGATAGTAGTAGCCCTCTATCATCTCGTCGTCAATGCTCAGCGGTGCCCCACAATTCACCCTTCCAGTCATGATGGGGATGGGTACGTCGCACAGTGTGTAACTGAATCCCTTGCTGTCAAGCCACGCCGTAGCCTCCTCAGCACTCATCAGCTGAGGAACAAATGTGTCGTTCTTCATACTTCGGCCTCCTTCCGTCCTGCGCCTTTCACATACTCACTCAGCAGGCTGCCAACGGCGGCCAGAATCATAAAAAGAAAAAATGCACCTTCCATAATCTTATTGTTTTTTGGTTAAACTTCGAATTACGGGTGCAAAGTAAAAGAGAGGGTGTTTCAAAAGTCGTAACACCCCACTAAAATTTAATATCTTTTAAGATTTTCGGCTATCATTTGGCGCATTTTCTCGCGCAAAGCCAAAGGTTCAAGCACTTCAATGCCGTCACCATACGATAGCAGCTGGCCCAGGAAGTCAGCAGTGGGACGGATGTCGAGGGAGAAGTCGGCGTAATGCTCAGTGCTGGCTATTTCTCGCTGCGAAGGGTGCAGGGGCAGCGTGCGCAGGTAGTTGGGCGTTTTGTTGTGGGCACGCAGCACGACGTGGGCCATGGGCGTATTGTCCGTCAATACACCATAGTACTCAGAGAAATAATCCTGAGGAGAGAAGTCGGCAGGCATCACGAACGGCTTGTCTGTCAACTCCACCTTCGTCATGCGGTCCAGCGCATAGATACGCATCTGCTCCTCGTCATTCAGCGCCAACAGGTACCAGCGGCGCTGCGACAGCTTCAGGGCATAGGGACATACCACCTTCTCATAGCCCTCGGCCCCGAACTTCTGGTAGCCCATGCGCAGGCGGTGGTTGCTCTTGATAGCGCTGATGATGGTATTGAGATACTGCTCGCCGACGGGTGCATTCTCCAGCACCAGCCGCTCCTTCACGGCAGCGCTATCGGCCAGCACGCCATGCACGGTGAGCGTGGAGAACAGCCAACTCTCGATGCTGTCATCGCTGATCACTTTCTGGTTGCTGATGTAATACTTATACGTCTTGGGCTCGCACTCGATGATGATGCCAAACATGTCCTGAATGGCATCGCGATGGCGATAGAACGACACGCGATACAAGGGGTTGCCGTCGGCCACCCTATCGTCCATCCATTTCTGGTTCAGTTCCTCAAGCGTCAGCTTGCCATAGGCCCTGAGCGTATTAATAATCCAGATGTACTGGTGAAATATCTGAGCTGGTTTCATTGCTGCAAAAGTCGTGTTATTTTATGGGCTTGATGGGTCGCCCATCACCTCCACGATACCCACGTCCCTCGTATGGAATCTTCCCGTAGGCACCATTCTTCTTCTGCCAGTCCTTACGTGCCTGATACATCTCCTCTTTGATACCGCCCTTCTCCAAGAAGTCGCGCTTCTTCCACTCAATAAGTCCACGGATAAGCACGTCGCATTGGTGGATGAGCGTGATGGCAATGTTGGCAATGGTCTCGTCAGAGCGCTCCTTGATTTTCTCTCGATAGACGGCAGAGTCGAGGTGCGTCTTGCAGAACGCACGCGTCTGCACGCAGCGTGGGTCGTCATACGCCCATTGCTCCAATCCTCTCACGCGCAGGTAGTCCTCATAGTCGAGCAACAGTTCATGGAGCGATGCCCTATTCACGTTGGTCAGCTTTAGCTCCATCTCGCGCGACGTGATGCCGTCGATGTTTCCTTCCGCAAGGTTCTGCTTGCCAGAACGTGCCGCCTGCACCATCTGGTCAATGGTGCGGTCGCCCACCTTCAGGAACGTATTGGCAAAGTAGTATGTCACGTCGTAGATGCATTCCGCCTTCTGGAACGCCTTCAACGTTCGGTAGTTATTATCTTGCCGTAGGAAATCCTTATCTTCGTCCATATATGTTCTCTAATTTCATGCAAAGTTACAACTTTTTTCCAAAATATCACCAATTAGTAATAAATTTCTGGGCAGCGCAACGCCACACTTTGATTGCGAAGCCACACTCTCAAAGAGAGAACCTTTAGGTCAAAGAAATAATGATAAATTACGAAAAAACGGAAGCCCAATGACTTCCGTTTCCTGTTTTATTCCTTAAAAAGCAGATCAGTTGGATTACGTGGTGTTAGTTCACGCGAGAGAAATAGATCTTCTCGTCATAGACAACTGAAATCTTTTCACCAGTTTCCTCTACTTTGAACTCATCGTTTTCGTTTATGTGGATGACCAATTGGTTTTCTGTCAGCGATACTAATTCAACAGTTCTGCTACCTTTACCAAAGTCAACAGTCAGTATATTGCCATTCATCTGCCAAGTACCCTCCATGATCTCCGTAAATGTGCGCTTCTTTTCGTCAAACTGCTGCAGTTTGAATGCGCCGCTCTCGCCAAAGGTGAACTCCATGTACTTCAGGCTCTCCTTACCATTTTTTGCATCGTTAATAGTAGGAGTGTTATCCCAGCTCTCAATGACATTCCCTGTCTTTGTGTCGGTAACGCTACCAACGATACGTGTCGTTCCCCAAGTGCCAAAAATGCTAACCTTGGTAGCATCTGTGTCAACTTGCGACAACTCATAGGTGCCATAATCAGCTATTGAGATATTGAAGCCGGAATTCGTGAGGGTAATAGTGGCTTGGATTGGTTGTGTAGACATAGTTCCTCCACCACTCTCGTAGTCTATAACGTTGTGGTAGCCTTCGTAGAAGTTGTAGATAATGAAGGCGTTTCCTTCAATGCGGTATTTACCGATCAATGTCTTCTCCCAACGGCCACGATATCCTTCACTACCGCGATAGTTGATGGCATATTGAGTAATCTCATCTTTAGTAAGTACCCACCTCAGGCAATAGGGCCAATGATCTTCATTCTTACGGTCAAGCACAATTCTGCTTTTGCCTTCAGGAGTAAAAGCAACGGCATCCCACGAACCAACAAGATCGCTGGAATTGATGTCACCGCCCTGTCCGCCAGTTTTCTCAGCTACCATTTGCTGGAAAATTTGCACAACCTCATTGGCACTGTTGACACGCGTCATGACAATTTCGTCAGTACGTCCCTCGTCCAGATAGCGGCGAACTTTAATAGTATTACCGTTAAGGCTCAAAATATCGCCCTTGCGGGTAACGCCGTTAACGTTAGCACTAAGTGTACCGTTGGTCAGTGTCCAAGTCATACTGGCAGACTGAGGTTGACGTGGATTCCAGTTCTCGTCTGCCTTAGCCTTGTACTCTGTATAATTACCTGATCCGACAGAGGTAAAATCCATGACGAAAATGTTGATCTTCTTTGAAGAGTTTTCATCAACGCCATACCAAGTACCTAACAGTTGCTCGGGTGTAACCTGGTTACCATTACCCTTATCACCACCATCATCGTCACCGCAAGCGGTAAATGCAAACACAGCAACTACTGCCATGAGCATCATAGAAAGAAATTTAAAGTGTTTCATGTTCTTGTTATTTAAATTAATTAATAGATTCATATTCGGGGCAAAGATACGAAGAATTTTGTTAACGAGTACTATAACACCCTTAAAAAAAGTTAACCATTGAAGCATTTGAGTCTTTTCATCGGTAAAAAATGGGGACGGTTCTGAATTTTCTACAATGAATTCTTCCGTCGTCAGCTTTGCCATATTTTTATTGCTTTTCTTCCTTCTTACTGCTCTCCTCAAACACCCTTTGGAGTTCTTCCTTTGGAGGCAGGGCTTTCAGCAGTTCGGGATCCATTTCGTCAGCTGTCTTATAGGTGGCAACACCCATTGGTTGCTTGAAGTCCTGCATGATATATCCGGCATACTCTTTATCGGCATGCTTGCAGAGGATGATGCCGATGGGAGCTTCTTCATGACTACGACGGTCATCGTCGTTCAGTATTCGCAGATAGGCACTCAGCTGGGCAAGATAGCCCACCTTGAATCCACCATTCTTCAACTCGAACACTACGGTACGATTCAAGTCTCGGCAAAAGAACAAGAGGTCTATCCAGTGGTCATGTCCAAGTTTGTCGAAGTGAACCTGACTGCCGTAGAAAGAGAAACCACGCCCGAAGGTCATGATGAAGTTCTTCACGTTATGGACGATATTGCTCTCGATCACTCGCTCGTCAACGTCCTCGTCGTGCATACCCAACTCCTCTACATTGATATAGTCAAGCAGATATTCATCCTTGAACATCCGAATGGCACGATAGGCCTGTTTGTAGTCAGGGATGGTAGTCAGGAAGTTGTTGGGCATCTTGTCCTGATGGTGATAGAGGTCTTGCTTGATGGCCTTCTCCAAATCCTCAACAGTAGGCTTGTAGGAATCGGCATACTTCATGTAGAAGACGCGCTCGTCGTAGGCCTTAGCTTTTGCAAGAATGGCGATGTGGTGCGTGAAGCTGATGCTCAGGAACTCACGCAAAGGAAAGTCGGGCAAGTTTGCCAATTGCAATTGACGAATTTCTCTATCGTCTTCAAATTCGGCAGTCGCAACTGCCGAATTAGTGTTAATTTCTGTAAATTCATCAGTCGCAACTGATGATTTGGAACTCAACTGCTGAATTTCATCAGTTCCAACTGATGAATTTGGTTCAAGTGCTCTCCATTCCTCATAGAATGTACGCATATTGCGCATACTGGTTGCAGAGAATCCACGCAGTCCAGGCAGTTCCTGCTTCAATTGGTTGCTGATGGCTTCGATGGCTCCTTGTCCCCAATTCTTCTTACGGGTGTTTGCCGATACATACCTTCCGATACCATAATATAGAGCCAACTGTTCTTGGTTGACAGCCTTGACAGCCCGTGCCTGACTCTGCAGTATCGCAGTCTTGATCACATCCACCGCGCTTTGATATTGTTTTATGTTGCTCATATCTTAAATCATTTTGTTTTAGTTTCTGCAAAGATACTCACAATTTCTCAAGCTTCCAAATTATTAGCCATCAATTTTAGTTTGAACAGTGTTCATCTAAATGGTTCACATCTTTCCGTGTGCGCTCGAGCGAAATTCGTGGTCAAAGTGGTCATGGTCATTTTGGTCAAAATCGATTTCGGATGTGGTTATTTTGCTCACTATATATAAATAGAATATTTATATTATAGTGGCGGTTTTGACATTGTCTGTTTTCGATTTTGACCATTTTGACCATGACCATCGTGACCACTTCAATTTTTTAATTTTTCAATTTTTCAATTTTATTCGAGAACCGCAATGAAATTTTCGTACCTTTGCATTGTCAAATTGAGAGACGGAAAATGCGCGGCAGGCAGGAAAAATCAGCGCTCTGGCCAAGCAGGAAAATTTCCCTAGGCAGGCCGCAAAAATGAAGTCCGAGAGGCGACACGAGAACAAAATCCTATGTTTAACTAAAAATTATTACATTTAGAGCCCCTTGATAAGGGGCGGCTATAATGCAAGGTTTAAAAATTAAAAGTCTATGTTGAAAGTAAAAGCAGTAGAGAAGAAGATCAAGTTTGACAAGAACCCCGAGAACCCTGGCGTGTGGCGCTACGTGATGAGCCCTGAGCTCTA